>Ga0209425_10005556_pt1 | contig 12353 bp, 10 predicted proteins | sample COG_05_FD_184749 | JGI IMG/M metagenome (GOLD analysis project Ga0209425, IMG submission 184749) | Pelagic Microbial community sample from North Sea - COGITO 998_met_05 (SPAdes) (version 2) | ecosystem: Environmental > Aquatic > Marine > Neritic zone/Coastal water | place: Helgoland, sampling... | reverse complement strand
GTTATCAGGCCAATACGTCAATCTTTTCATCTGACATTAACAAGGGTCGCGAGGAGAGTGGGCAAAGTAAAGTAGCAGCTGACATAAGACAACGACTACAAGGCGCAAAGATTCAAAGAAGAAAAATTCAGGATGCTCTATCCTTTAGGACCATTTCCCCTGTTCTTGGCGCGTTATTAAAAGCTATTGAACGGGCAGATTTATTGTGGAATGAGGACTTAAATGCATCAGAGGATAATCCCGCGATTATAAATGGTGAATTAATGTCTACACCGAATTTTCACAGTGTTGCACTTGCTTTACAGCTCGAAGCATTGTGTTTGGCCGTTTCTGCTGCTGCATCTGCTTCAAATCAAAGAATTCAAAAAATGATGAATCCAGTTTTATCAGACTTACCTAAATATTTATCGCCAGTTGGGGGATCTTCAGCAGGCATGGTTCCAATCCAGAAAACTGCCGGGGCTCTCCTAGCGCGAATAAGACATGCTGCAATACCGATGGCCTTTGATCCTCCACCCGTATCAGATGCGGTAGAAGATATAGCACCACTAACTTCAGAGGTTGCAAAAAAATTAATTGGTCAATTAAAAGATTTCCGTCTTATTTTAGCTATTGAGGGGATGGTCTCGTGCCAAGCAATTGATTTGAGGGATAATCCTATAAAAAGTGAATCAACCAAAATATTTATGAATAAGCTACGAGAGCGTATTCCTAAACTATTAGAAGATCGTCCCTTAGGTCTTGAAATAAATGAAGTAGCGTTGGTATTAGATCAGCTCAGCCAATCTTGAGTGTTTGCGCCAACATATGCGAATCGTAATCCAAGTCTCCTTAAATTGGGGAATGGGAATCTCTTTAATGGTCTTTTAAACAATGTTGGTAAGTGAGGAGGGCTTTCAGCCATGGTTAAATGTGCTATTTGTCTTCCAGCAAGGCTTGCAGTCGTGACACCATTTCCATGATAGCCTAACGAGCAAAAAACATTATCATCGATTGGTCCTATGAATGGCAAAAGGTCTGCAGTAATGCAAACAAATCCATTCCAATAAAATTCTGTATCAACATGCGCCCATGCAGGAAACATTCTTTCAAATTCTTTCCTAGATTTTTTTTGATTAGAGAATTGCGCTCTTTGGCTCGCGCTTGTTCCTCCTCTGGCCCCAAACAAAAATCGGTTATCTGGCAATAATCGAACGTAATGCAGAAGGTTCCTAGCGTCATAGCTAGTTATTTGGCTCGTCCAGCCTTGTTGATCTATTTCTTTTTTGGTGAGAGGTCGAGTAACTATTATAGAAGATAGCACTGGCAAATATCCACCATTCAATTGAATTGGCATATCGTCACTGGAGTATCCATTAGTTGCTATAATCAATTTCTTGGCTTGGAGGGTTCCAGTATTGGTGGTTAATGAAAAATATCCATTGTGCTTTTTTACATTTGTTACCGTCGTTTCATAAAATAGATTAATTCCTTGTTTAACCGCCTCACGGTAAAGCCCTGTTACATATTTAAGAGGATTGAGTCCAAAGCTCACTGGGTTTAGCACGCCAGCAAAGGCTTCTGGACTCGAAATTCCCAATTTCTTAAGTCCTTCCTTTTCTAAAAAACTAGTTTTAAAGCCGAATTCGTTTTTCATAAAATCAGAATCGGTTTGGATTGTTTTTATTGATTTTTGGCTATGAGCAAAAAGAAGCTCTCCGCCATCAACTTTGTCAGCCTCAATATTATAATTAAGTAAATTATTATTTACTTGGTTTACTGCTTTAATTTGACTGTCTAAAACTTCCTTTGTTTTAGTATGTCCAAATTTTTTTAAAAGGCTTTGAAATGATTTCTTAGTACCGCCCATGCAAGCAAAGCCTCCATTGCGGCCTGATGCACCCCATCCAACTGGTCCTGCATCAATAACGGAAACATTTTGGTTAAATTTTTCTTTTAATTCCAGCGCTGCATTTAGACCTGTAAATCCACCACCGATAATAGCTATATCATTTTTAATGTTTTTTGAATTAGATTCTAACTTTGGGGGACGTTTAATTGTTTGTGCCCAATAGCTCTTAGGAAATAAGGTCGTGTCATAGGCAATATTTTCATAAATTCGTTTCATTTTAATTCCAAATATTTAAATGAGTTATCATTATTTTAATTGATTTATCAATATAAGAGCTGGATCTTTTATGTAATTTTGTTAATCTATTTACCGGAAAGAAAAGAAGATTTTAGGAGTTTTGATGGCACACAGTAATACAGCCCAAGCATTAATGGAAATGGATCGTGCACATGCTCTCCATCCTTTCGCTCATTTTGAAAGTTTTAATAAAGATGGAGCACTAGTTATAATGGAAGGAAGTGGAGCTCACCTCAAGGATGCAACTGGGCGTGAGTTTTTTGACGCAGTAGGCGGTCTTTGGTGTACGAATATTGGTCTTGGTCGAGATGAAATGGCAGATGCAATAGCAGATCAAGTTAGAAAACTATCATTCTCTTCCACGTTTACAGATATGACCAATGAAACTTCAGCTTTACTTGTTTCTAAGTTAGCTGAGCTTACTCCCAAGGGCCTTGATCACATTCATTTTACTACTGGTGGATCTACAGCAATAGACACTGCCGTCAGAATGGTTCACTACTACCAGGCATCTCGTGGCTATGCTGCAAAGAAATTAATCATTGCTCGGGATCATTCATATCATGGATCAACCTATGCAGCCATGTCTGCTGGCAAGCGCCCCGGTGATCACGTGCCTGAATTTCAATATATGAATGATATTTTTCATCATATTTCTTGCCCAAACCCTTATCGTCCACCTGAGGGTATGGAAGAGGGTGATCTGACAGAGCTTTTGGTAAAAGAATTTGAGGATACAATTGATCTTTTAGGCGCCAATAATATCGGTGGATTTTTTGCAGAACCTATTCAGGCTTCAGGAGGTGTGATTGTGCCGCCCGATGGTTATCTACGAAGAATAAGGGAAGTTTGTAAGTCTCATAATATATTGTTTGTAGCGGATGAGGTGGTTACAGCCTTTGGTAGATTAGGTCACTGGTTTGCTTCAGAAGATGAATTTGATATGATACCTGATATCATATGCAGTGCAAAGGGATTGTCCTCTGGGTATCTTCCGATTGGCGCGATGATTTATTCAAACGAGGTTCACGAAGTAATAAGTCAAAGTGAGAGTGGCTACTTTACCAGTGGTTTTACCTATGCAGGTCACCCAGTTTCATGTGCGGCAGCTTTAAAAAATATTGAGATAATGGAGCGTGAGAATATTTTAAAAAATGCTCATGATGTAGGACTATATTTTGAAAATAAATTAGCAAACCTCAATGACTTGCCATTGGTAGGAAATGTTCGCGGAAAAAAGATGATGATGTGTGTGGAAAATGTTGCGAATAAAGAGACTAAAGAATTATTACCTGATGATTTAAATGTTGGAAAATTGATATCTAATAAAGCTGAAGAGCTTGGATTGTTAGTTAGGCCTTTGGGACATTTAAATGTTATGTCACCTTCTTTGATTATAACTGTTGAGGATATTGATTTTATTGAGTTAAATTTAAAAAAAGCAATTATGTCTGTGACTGATGATCTAGTTAGATCTGGTCACAAGATATCTTAAAGGATGTATGAATTTGATTTTCATGGTCAAAATATTTTATTACATTCCCCATATTTAAAGTCTGATTGGAAATTTAATGGTTGATGATAAGAATAACCAACCGCTGGGAGGAAATGAACAGCCAAGATTTTCAGGATCTGGAACATTCATGAGGTTGCCTAGCACAGAAAATATTGAAAGTTTAGATGTGGCTTTTCTAGGTATACCAATGGATATTGGTACAAGCTGGCGTTCTGGAACAAGGTTTGGTCCCAAACAAATTCGAGCAGAAAGTAATATGCTCAGACCATACAATATGTGGACTAAAGCAGCACCATTTGATTCACTAAATTGTGCTGACATTGGTGATATCCCTATTAATACATTTGATTTGAAGGACTCTGTCAAAAGAATTACAGCTTTTTACGATCAGTTATTGCTCAATCCAGTTATTCCGATGGCACTAGGTGGAGATCATACTTTAACTTTGCCAATATTACGCTCAATCGCAAAAAAGTTTGGTCCAGTTAGTTTGATTCACATTGATGCGCATGCGGATGTAAACGATCATATGTTTGGCGAGAAAATAGCGCATGGAACGCCATTTAGGCGAGCTTACGAAGAAGAGCTCATAAATCCTGAGCTCGTATTCCAAATAGGGCTGCGAGGAACTGGTTATACGGCTGAAGATTTCAATGAGGCAAAAGGTTGGGGCTTTAATGTAATTCAGGCTGAAGAATTGTGGCATAAGTCTTTATCGCCGATTGCTGATCTGATTAGAAATAAAGTTGGAACCCACCCAACCTATGTAACTTTTGATATTGATAGTCTTGATCCTGCTTATGCGCCAGGTACAGGTACGCCTGAAATATGCGGTCTTACAACACCTCAAGCAGTGGAACTCGTGCGGGGCTTGCGTGGTTTGAATATTGTTGGCTGTGATTTGGTCGAAGTTTCGCCCCCTTACGATCCCTCTGGCAATACAGCATTAACTGCTGCTAATATACTTTATGAATTATTATGTGTTCTTCCAGGAGTAGAAAATAAATAAAATGACAAATGACAATATAGTGCCAAAAGAATGGGACCGAAATGGGCTTCCAGGTTGGTCGTACTTTAGTGAAAACTTATTAGATGTTGAGAACGAAGAATTATTCAGAAAGCACTGGCAGTTAGTATGCCATACCAATGATATTCCTGAGCCAGGTGACTATCATACTTATGATATAGCCAAAGAGCGGGCTCTTGTAATTCGTGGTCATGATCGGACAATCAGGGCTTTTCATAATTTGTGTCGTCATCGAGGTGCTAGAGTAGTGGCGGGGTCTTCAGGACGATGCAACAAAGCGATGATCTGTCCATATCATGGCTGGGCATATAATTTAGACGGAACGCTTAGAGGTGTGGCAGAACGAAATTCATTTCCTGAAATGAAAAAGGAAGATTGGGGATTAAAACCTGTAGAAATGGAAATCTGGCATGGATTTATTTTCATAAGATTTAAACCTTCAGAACAACCTTCAGTGAAAAAAATATTAGAACGATTTGAAGAAGAGGTAAGTTATTATAAGCTTGGAGAAATGGTTCCGGATGGCAATGGTGTATGGAAGGAATCTCTTGACGTTAATTGGAAATCTATCCGCGATGTCGACAATGAGGGTTATCATGTAAGGCAGGCTCATCCGGGACTTCATGATTTATATGGAAACGACTATTTTGATGAGCCATATATTGATGGAGCATCTAGGTCTGTAGGTTATTTTAGTGGGGGGCCTTCAAAGCTTTGGTCAGTTCAGCAATATAAGAATATTTTACCAAAAGTTGAAAGCTTGCCACCATCAAATCAACAAGCATGGCTATACATAGGTATGTTCCCAAATATCGTGTTAGGACTATATCCAGATAGTGTGATTTACTATCAAGAGTTGCCAGTATCCGCTACTAAAACTATTCAACAAGGTGCAATTTACAAACATCGTGAAGAGACTCGGGAGATGCGGGCTTCAAGATATTTGTCATATAGAATAGACCGAGATACTATGGCTGAAGATCAGATGCTCTGTGTTTGGGCTTGTGAAGCAACTCAGAGCTCAGCTTATGAAGGGATAGTATTATCTGACCTGGAATATGGATTAAAAACTTTTCATGATCACTTAAGGGATAAAATTCCTGCATTGAAGAAAATACAGGAACCAGTGAAAGAGTCTTTGTGGACAACTGAAAGTGTTGATAGATAAAATGGTCTGGGTAAACTTTTTATGAAAAAAATTCTAAAAACAGAGGGTGCCAACGGTCTTTTACTTGTAAGCCCAACTTTTATTTACGCATTTTTGCTACTTGCTGTTCCTATCGCGGCCGTGGTTACTTTCAGTTTTTGGACGCAGAATTATCTTGATTTGGACACAACTTTCACCTTGGATAATTATAGAGCTGCGGCGCAAGAGCCAATTTATAGAGTATTGCTTTTTAGATCTTTAAAAATTTCTGCAATTGTAACTCTTGCTACTGTCATTTTAGCTTTTCCAATTGCTTATTATATTTCATTTTTTGTACCCGCTAATAGAAAAGCTCTATGGATTTTTCTTATCACAGTCCCATTTTGGACTAGTTATCTTCTACGTATCTTCTTGTGGAAAGTAATATTGGGTTACAATGGAGTATTAAATTCTGGGCTTAAAGGGCTTGGTCTAATAGATGAGCCACTGACTTTTATCTTGTATAATATGAATGCTGTAGTGATTACATTAGCCCACGCATGGGCGCCCTTCGCAATTTTGCCTATCTATGTTGTTTTAGAAAAAATTGATAGAAGTTTATTAGAGGCGAGCTATGACCTTGGTGAAAGTAGATTGATTACTTTCATGAGAGTTACATTGCCACTAGCTTTACCTGGCATCTTGGCTGCAGCTGTTATTGTTTTTATTCCAACAATTGGAGATTATGTGACTCCAAAACTTGTTGGTGGGCCTAGTGGCTTAATGATCTCAAATATGATTCAGCTTCAATTTCTTAAAGCAAACAATGCTCCTTTGGGCGCTACTCTCGCCATTTTAGCGATGCTAGCGGTGGTTGTTACATTAGCGTTATTGTGGATTTTTGGAAAACTTTTGACCTGGTTTAATAGAAATTATTTTGGGATATTAAGATGAAGTCTGGTAGGTTTTTAACACTTTTTGTGTGGATATATTTGCTATTCTTGTATTTGCCAGTAATTTTGCTCCCTTTATTTGCATTTAACACTGGAAAAATTATTGCGTTCCCACTTAAAGGCTTTGGTTTTCAATGGTTCTACGAGCTGGCCAAAATCGAAGCTTTACACACTGCAGTATGGACAAGTCTTAAAATTGCTATCATCACTTCTGTGCTTGCAACTATTTTGGGCATGTTTGCTTCCAGAGCAGCCACAAGGTTCTCTTTTCCAGGCAAGGGACCAATAATGGGATTGATTATGGTTCCACTTGTCTTGCCAGAGATAATTGTTGCGGTCTCTTTGATAGTCGTTCTTATAAAAGTGATGGGTTTGGGTCTTTCTATTTGGACAATTATACTAGGCCATGTGCTTATTTGCGTACCATTCTCAATTGCCATTCTCAATGGAGCGTTTCGATCATTGGATAAAAGTTTGGAAGAGGCATCAGTTGATTTAGGTGAGACCAAGTGGACTACTTTTAGACTAATCACTCTACCTCTCGTAATGCCTGGAATAATATCATCGTTATTAATTAGCTTTGTCATATCTCTAGATGAATTTATTATTGCATTTTTCTTGACTGGTTCTGAACCTACTTTATCAGTCTACATTTGGGGCATGTTAAGGTTCCCAGGTCGAATACCTGCTGTAATGGCTCTGGGTACTATAATGTTGATTGTATCTTTATTGCTTTTAACTGCGTCAGAATACTTTAGAAGACGTGGATTAAGGCGAAGTGGCGTACAGGATGTTGGAGGGTTTATATGAAACCAATAATTGATTTGATTAATGTTGATAAATCATATGGCGATTTGCAAGCTCTAAAAGGGGTCTCAGCACAAATTATGGAAGGGGAGTTTTTTTCGTTACTTGGCCCTTCAGGCTGTGGAAAAACAACTCTTCTCAGAACAATAGCTGGATTTGAAGATTTAACGGATGGCGTCGTCTTAATTGATGGGAAAGACATGGATGGTGTCCCTCCCAATCAACGGCCAGCAAATATGGTTTTCCAATCATATGCAATATTCCCGCATCTAAATGTTGGTGAGAACGTGGCGTTTGGTTTAAGAAGAAAAAAAATGTCCATTTTGGAGAAAAAAGAAAAAGTTAAAGAAGCTTTAAAAATGGTAGGTTTAGTTGGATATGAAAACCGATCATCTCATACGCTATCTGGTGGTCAACGGCAGCGTGTTGCTCTTGCCAGAGCATTGATATTGAGACCTCGGGTTTTGTTGCTTGATGAGCCTTTGTCTGCCTTGGATAAAAAATTAAGAGAGCAAATGCAGACTGAATTGAGAAGACTTCAGCGCCAAGTAGGGATAACTTTTATATTGGTAACACATGATCAAGAAGAAGCATTAATAATGTCTGACAGAATTGCTGTGATGTTTGATGGTGAAATTGCTCAGTTAGACAGTCCCCAGGAGTTATATTCTCGTCCAAAAACAAAAGAGGTTGCTAATTTCATTGGCATAATGAATTTTTTACCAGCCATAGCTAGTGATGCAAAGGATGGATTGATTAAGGTGAAAATTCCCGGATTAGGAGATGCATTGATTGGAGAAGATCAGGCACCATCTGGATCAATTGGAACTCAAATCGGCATACGACCTGAAATGTTAACTATTTTATTGAGTGATGATCAAAAAGCAGAAAAAGAAGTAGTAGGCACAGTTGTTGAAGTGAACTATTATGGTGATATGAGTTATTATTCGATTGCACTCGACGGGGTCACAGAGCCATTAAGCGTTTCGATGCGCAATACGGCTGGTCGAAAAGTTCTTGAGCCAAATGATAAAACCCGAGTAGGCTGGGGCACTGAAAGCCTTATACTTTTAGACTGACAAAATAAAAATTATTCATATTGAAAGCTGATAGTAAAAAGGCCGCATAAAGCGGCCTTTTTGTAATTCAAAGTTATAATATTTAAAACTAGCTTTAGAAGCCCGCTTTAATTTTCTCAAATTCTGCGATTTGACGCTCACGAAGAGTGATATCCATAGGTAACTGAGCTAAGACGGGTACGCTTACCGGCGCTAAACCTGCCCACTCAATATCTTCTGGAGCATAAGTAGCCATAACTTTGGCGTTAGAATGTCCGTAACCCCATTCGTTAACAATATAATTTGCAGTATCCTCTGATAGCCAAGCATTCATAAAGTCATATGCTTTATCTTCAGATCCTGGTCCGTTAGTCAAATTAACATAACCACAAACCCATGTTGAAGTACCTTCAACAGTTTCGCGCTGATATCCTATTGGGTGGCCGTCTCCCTGCATTGTTACAGGAGTTTCATTCCAAGCCCAAGAGATTAGAACTTCACCCGAAGCCATTAATTGGCTCAACTCACCGCCATCTGCCCAATAAGCCCGGACATTTGGATGAGCTTTTCTCAGCCATGCTGATGCAGCATCAAAATCAGCTTCAGTAGCTTTTGTCCAATCTGTAACGCCGATAGCTAAGTAAGCTAACGCATAAACGTCGTCCACATTATCTGCTATCGAAATGCGTCCAGCATATTTTGGATTTGTGAAGACTTGTAGTGAGGCTACATCTTCCGCAGGTACTTCTTCAGTATTGTATGCGACTGCAGTTGAGCCCCAATCAGCAGGAATGAAATATACTTCGCCGTTATGGCTAAACACTTCTGAACCAGTAAATGATTGATTTAAATCACCGTATGCTGGAATACGTGATGTGTCCCAGGGTTCTATTAATCCAGCTTCACGCCATTTTTGCACGTTTGCAGAGCATGGGTGTGAGACGTCTGCTCTAAACCCTGACCTTAGTTTTTGAAATGCCTCTTCTTCTTCACCAAAAAAAGTAAAGGTTGGGTCATCACCATGTTTTTCATTATAAGCTAGGAAGAAATTAGGATCTTCATAACCAGACCAATCAAATACGATTAGCTCGTCGTCGGCTGCAAATGCAGGTAAAGCTATTAAAGCGGCACCAAACAAAGCAGAGATTGTTGTCATTTTGTTCATATTGCTTTCCTTTTAACATTTTATCCAACAGACGGTAGAGTAGGGTTGCCTTTCAAACAAGTATAATTTTGAAATAAATTACAAAATTGGGTATACAATAACTTTCTTTTTAATTTTTAACGAGTTTTTGTTGGTAAATGACTGATATTTTAAAATTCGCTGCCAATGTAAAAAGCGGTAGGATCGGATTCAGGAGATAATAGAATAAATAGGATGCTTGTTAGGCCCAATTATTTTTATCAATAATAATGATGATGATGGCAATTTTTTCTACTTTATTAATGGCTTCTAGATTAAATATTTTTGACCAGTCGGTATTTATGTTTATGACAAAAATGGAAGATTTTGGTACTTTCTCGCAATTGTGGTTAGGGAGTATTGTATGTATTGACTTTACAGCATAATTACTGATTCAGAAAAACTTGTAGGGTAGTGATAGGATATCTAACCAGACTAATTGGCGTAACGTTAGTTTTAATTGGCTTGTTCGTTGGTACTAGAGCGATTAACGTGCGTTGAACTTAACTCGTAGGGGGACAAAGATGGCAGCAAAAGCAGATTCAGGAAAGTCTGATCGGATTTCGACTAAATCAAAAATCTCAGCGAAATTGGATAACCCAATGAGACGTAAAGCTACGCCCACAGATTGGAGCATAAAAGGAGAATTGATTTTAAATTGTTCTTGTACTGTATTTTGCCCATGTGTGGTGTCCTTGGGTGCGCATCCACCCACTGAGGGTCACTGTCATGCATGGATGGGTATTATTATTGACGAAGGTCACTATGAAGGTGAAGATCTATCAGGTTTGAATGTTGGACTTCTCGTAGATATTCCCGGAAGAATGGCTGAAGGTAATTGGAAAGTTGCGGCTTATGTAGATGACAGAGCAAGTGGTAAAGCATACAACGGTTTATTGCAGATTTTTTCGGGCCAGGCTGGTGGCACAACTGGCTTATTTACAATGCTCGTATCGGAGATCATTGGGGCTGAAAGAGCACCAGTTGTGATAGAGCGTGATGGTACTTTCAGACGAATAATGATCGAACGCAAAATTCAAGGCGAAATTGAAATGTTGACAGGAAAGAATAACGAGGAGCCGGTGATTGTTCGCAATACAAAGTATTGGATGGGTCCAGATGTTATTGTAGCAAAAGGCAATAAAAGTCGTGTTAGGGATTATGGTCGGGTTTGGGATTTTGATGGTATGTCGGCAGAAATTTGTCCAATTAACTGGAAAGGCGAGCGATCTTTTAAATATGATAAAAATTTAAAGAAAATTGTACAGAGATAAACTTATTTGTAGGTCGACCTTTAAAGAATATTAAAGAAAAATGATAGTTTCAGAAAATATAATTTAGGAGAAAAATATGAGTATTAAACCACTTTATGATTTAGGAGAAATGCCTCCGTTAGGTGAAGTTCCAGAAAAAATGCATGCTTTTACTGTTCGGCAAGATAGATTTGGTGAGCCTACAAAATCGTGGCAGCGTGAAGTGATTAATACTCCTGAGATTGGTCCAAAAGATGTGCTAGTTTACGTTATGGCTACAGGCATTAACTACAATAATGTTTGGGCGGGGTTAGGTTTCCCAGTAGATGTAATTGCTGATCGCCAGAAAAAGGGAGAAGTGGAAGATTTCCATGCTGGGGGATCTGATGCTGCTGGAATAGTTTGGGCCATTGGTGAGGAGGTTAAAGACGTTAAGATAGGTGAAGAGGTTGTGGTTCACTCCGGTTGGTGGGAGCCAGACGATCCTTGGGTTCTTTCCGGAAAAGATCCGATGTTAGCACCAACTGTGAGAATATGGGGCTATCAAACTAACTACGGATCATATTGTCAGTTTGCTCGCGCTCAATCTCATCAAATAAAGAAAAAACCCACTCACTTAAGTTGGGAAGAAGCAGGTTGTTACATGTTGTGTGCGTCAACAGCATATAGGCAGCTCATGGGATGGGCTCCTCACACTGTTGAAAAAGATGATGTGGTTTTGGTTTGGGGTGCTGCGGGTGGTTTGGGAGCGATGGCTTTGCAAATAGTATCTGCTTTAGGTGGTAAGGCTGTTGCAGTAATTTCCAATGAAGACAAGCGACAGTTCTGTCTTGATAAAGGTGCTGTGGGTGTCATTAATAGAAACGATTTTGACCATTGGGGCCCAATGCCAGATACAAGCTCACCAGATTATAAAGCCTGGGTTGGCGGTGTGCGGAGCTTTGGAAAAGCCATCTGGGAGGCAGTTGGTGAGCGAAAAAACCCAAAAATTGTTTTTGAACATCCTGGAGAATCAACTTTGCCTACATCTGGTTTTGTATGTGATACTGGTGGCATGGTTGTTATTTGTGCTGGAACAACAGGGTACAATATAACGATGGATCTCAGATACCACTGGATGATGCAAAAACGATTACAAGGATCACACCTAGCAAATGATGTCCAAGCGGAAGCTGTAAATGAGTTAGTATTAGCAGAGAAAGTAGACCCCTGTTTGTCAGAAACTTATACGTTTGATGAAATTGGTCATGCGCATCAACTCATGTATGAAAATAAACATCCATATGGCAATATGGCGTGTCT
>Ga0209425_10005554_pt1 | contig 12359 bp, 12 predicted proteins | sample COG_05_FD_184749 | JGI IMG/M metagenome (GOLD analysis project Ga0209425, IMG submission 184749) | Pelagic Microbial community sample from North Sea - COGITO 998_met_05 (SPAdes) (version 2) | ecosystem: Environmental > Aquatic > Marine > Neritic zone/Coastal water | place: Helgoland, sampling... | reverse complement strand
AAAAAAAAAATTGATTTAATTTTTTTTCCAGCCCCAAGCATTTTACAATTTTCAATTATAAAGATTAAATTTATTAGTACTATTTTTGATTTATGTCATTTAATTAAAACCCCCATGTCTGATATTTCCAAACAAGAATTCTCTTTGAGAGAAAAAATGAATAAATATTTGGCAAAAAAATCTTGTGCAGTAGTTACTAACTCAAATATACTAAAAGAACAAATTGAAAAAAAATATCAACTTAATAAAGAATTAATTTTTACTATTCCATTCATACCTAAATTAAAACAAAAAAAATTTTTTTATAAAAAAAATTTTAAATATTTCTTTTACCCAGCTAATTTTTGGAAACATAAAAATCATGAAGTAATTTTAAAAGCTTCTAAAATAATTTTATCAATGGGCTTAAACAATTTACAAGTTATTTTTACAGGGTTTGATAAAGGTAATAAAAAGAAAATTCAAGAAATGATTAAAAATTATGGTTTAGAAAAAAAAATTATTATTAAAGAGTTTGTAAGCTCTAGAAATTTAAAATCTTTATATAAAAATTCATCATGTCTAATAATGACGACTCATTATGGACCAACAAACTTGCCCCCCCTGGAAGCAATTTTTTACAATTTACCAATAATTTATAACAAAAAATTCAGAAATGAATTTGACGAAAATTGTTGCTACATGGTTAATGTTAACAATAGTAAAGATTTATCAAAAAAAATGATTTCTTTAATGAAAAATAAATATAAAAAAAAAACCTTGATCAATGCAAAAAAATTTTTAGATAAAAAAAAGGAACAAAATCTTTATAATATAAAAAAATTAGATATATTTATAAGCACTTTAAAAAATAATTAAAAAACTTAACTATATGAAGTGGTTGATAATTCTTTAGGATAAATTGAAATTAATGAGGATTTGGATATAAAATGGAGAAATACTTATATAATTATAGAAAAATTTACTTTAAGAAAAAGATATACAAATTAAATAAAAAAATTATTAATATTTAAATGAAAAACTTTTCAAAAGAAAGACAGTTCGGAATATTGTTTTCGTTATTATTTGTTGCAATTTTTTCATATTACTTATTCTTTTTAAATGTATTTTCGATATATCTACTTATTTTATCTTTAATAATGTTGTGTCTTACTTTTTTTGCCCCTAGTTCTTTAGTAATTCCAAATAAATTATGGATAAAATTTGGACTCTTATTGGGATTAATTACGACCCCAATAATACTTGCATTCATTTTTTTCTTTGTAATATATCCGATTGGAATCTTAAAAAAAATTTTTAATAGAAATTATTTAGACTTAAAAATTGATAGAGACCTCAAATCCTATTGGAAGAATTATAGAGAAAAACCTATAAATTTTAAAAAACAATTTTAATGAAAATTTTTATAGAATTAATAGGATATATTTTTGAAAGAAAAAAATTTTTTCTATTACCAATTATTTTAATACTTTTTTTATTTGGCTTTTTAATAGTCTTAACCAAGGGGACTGCAATAGCTCCTTTTATCTATACGCTATTTTAATCAATTGAAATATATTCTAGGAATATCAGCTTATTATCACGATAGTGCGGCGGCATTATTGGAAAATGGAAATATAGTATGTGCGATTCAAGAAGAGAGGTTTACTCGAAAGAAGCATGATAATTCTTTCCCTGAAAACAGTATAAAATATATTCTAGAAAAATTTCAAATCTCTTTATCCAACATTGATGCTGTAGTTTTTTATGAAAAACCTTTTTTAAAATTTGAAAGATTACTTGAAACCTACATTTCAACATCTCCTAAAGGTTTTAAATCATTTTCAAAATCTATGCCAATTTGGATACATGAAAAATTATTTCAAAAATACAATATAATTAAAATTTTAAAACAATTTGATGAAAATTTTTCAGAAGAAAAAATTTATTTTTCAGAACATCATCTTAGTCATGCTGCTAGTACATATTATCCATCTCCATATAGTGAGGCAGCAATTTTGACGTTGGACGGTGTTGGAGAATGGGCAACTACTATTTGTGGTATTGGAAAAAATAATAAAATTGAGATTTCAAATGAAATAGATTTTCCACACTCTCTAGGTCTACTTTATTCAGCTTTTACCTATTATCTAGGATTTAAGGTAAATAGTGGTGAATACAAACTTATGGGTCTGGCCCCTTATGGAGAGCCTATTTATTCAAATCTAATAAAAGATAATCTTGTCGATATTAAAGAAGATGGAACTTTTCGACTTAATATGAATTATTTCGACTTTATGTCAGGATTAAAAATGATTAATGATAAATTTGAAAAACTTTTCAATTTACCTACGCGAGCATCCGAAAATACAAATTTCACAAAAAAACATTTAGATATAGCTTCATCAATACAAAATGTTTTAGAAGAGATTGTGGTAAAACTAAGCAAAGATTTATTCACAAAATATAAAGTAAATAATTTATGTTTAGCTGGTGGTGTAGCATTAAATTGTGTTGCAAATACCAGGATTTTAAATGAAAGTGGTTTTAAAAATGTTTGGATTCAGCCTGCGGCAGGTGATGCAGGAGGTTCGTTGGGTGCTGCATTGGCTTTCTGGCACAAACACTTGAATAAACCAAAAATTGAAAGCAAAAGTGATTTAATGAATCACTCATTGCTTGGTCCAAGTTTTTCAAATAAGCAAATAGAAAATTTTTTTACTTCTAATAAAATTGATAATAGATATTTGGAAACAGATGCCTTGGTTGACTATGTGGCAGAAAGAATAAAAGAAGGAAAAATCATAGGATGGTTTCAAGGAAAAATGGAATTTGGTCCTAGAGCATTAGGCTCAAGATCTATTTTAGCTGACCCAAGAGACACTTCAATGCAAAAAAAACTTAATATGAAAGTAAAATACAGAGAAAGTTTTAGACCTTTTGCACCCATCATGCTTGAAGAAGATTTTAATAAATTTTACGATTTTCCGACTACAAAAGGATTAAACTATATGACATTTGTAAGTAAAATAAAAAAAGATTATCAAATTCATAAAAACAATTCAGATGAAAATTTAAAAAATAATTCTGAAGACCTTTTAATGAGATTAAGCGATATACGATCAGATCTTCCAGCAATAACTCATTTAGATTATTCTTCAAGAATTCAAGTTGTAAACGAAAATTCAAAACAAACCATTTTTGATTTACTGCATTCATTTAAAAAAAAAACTGGTTTTGGTGTTTTAATTAATACTTCATTTAATGTAAGGGGCGAACCAATTGTAAATAGTCTTGAAGATGCCTATAAGTGCTTTTTAGCCACAGAAATTGATATTTTAGTTTGTGAAAATTTCGTAATAGAAAAAAAAGAACATAACCAAGAAAAATTTGAAAGTAAAAACTATGATCCAGACTAAGATAATTTCATTTATTTTTTTAATTCCAACCCTAGTAATTAATTATATCACTTTAACATATCTAGATCATAATAATAATCTAAGTGTTTTTTCTACATCAATAATTTTTCTTTTTAATTTTATTAATATTAGCTTTTGTGTTTCAATTTTATTTTTTGGTTTTAAGAAAAGTTTAATTTTTATCCTATATTGTTTTTTTATATTAATTCTATGTGATGTAACTTTTGAAAAATTTTTTAATAAAAATCAAACAATTACAGGAGATAGAAATTTAGGGTGGATTTTAAAAAGTAATATTAATCTAAAATTAGAAGACAAGACTAGTGAAAATAAAAAATATATGATCAATTATAAAACATCAAGAGTTGAAGGTTTTAGAGAATATGGATTGACTGATGTGGATAGAGAAAAAAAAATTTTAGTTATAGGAGACTCTTTTTCTAATGCTCAATTTGCATCTAATGAGAGTATGTTTTATAGCAAAATAGAAGAAATATTTAAAGAAAGAAATTTATATCATGAATGGTTTGTTGGAGGCGCAGGAGGGTATGGAAGTCTTCAACAGTATATTTTATTAAAAAAACATTTAAAAGATATAGATCCCTCAATAGTAATACTGCAATTTTGTAGTAATGATTTTGAAAACAATAGCTTTAACTTAGAGTCAAAAACTATCATTAGGTCACAAAAATTTAGAAGACCTTACTTGATCAACAATGTTATAACTAAAGATAATTCATTTGTGGCAAAAATTTATAGAATATTATCTAACTATAGTTATGTGTTTAATGTAAGTGATATGATTATAAGTAATAGGGAATATAGAAAATATGGTGGCTATTATAAAGAAAATGTTACTAAATTAGACATTCAAGAATCAATACAAGTAACTAAAGAAATTCTGTATAAATTTAAAAATTTGCTAAAACCTGATACCAAAGTTTATTCCATAAATTGCTCAATTGATAATAAGGAAAAAAAAATAGCTTGGCTTGATATAACAAAAAATCTTGGCATAATTGCACTACCACAGCCTAATGAGAAGCTTAAAATCGCTGAAAGAAATGGGTTAGATATTTGGCAGAGAGATAGAGGTCATTTAAATAATTTAGGTAATCAAATTTATGGTGAAGCAATAGCAGTTGAAATTTTAAAAGATCTTAATAAAAACTAATAATGTATAAAGAATTAAAACTTAAATATGATTTTGAATTTGATTCTTTAGGAATTGAAAATTTTTATAGATCAAAAAAAATCCAATTTTTTTTTGATTTTATTAAAAGAAATAATTTTAAATTAAAAGGTGATATTTATGAATTTGGGGTATTTAAAGGTAAGTCTCTGATTTCTACAGCTTTATTTTTAAAAAAAATTAAATCTAAAAAAAAAATTTATGGCTTTGATAGTTTTTCAGGATTTCCCAAATATCATAAATATGATAATATCAAATATTTTTTGGAATTATTTAAAAGTAAAAAAATTACAAAAGAACATTATGATTTAATAAGATTAAATAAAAAAATACAAAAAAAATTAAAAAATAATAAATTATCAACTAAAGAAATTTCAACTTCAAATGATTTTTCCAATACATCATATGGTTACTTAAAAAAAAAAATTGAATTGTTGGAGCTGGATAATATTGTTTTAATAAAAGGGAATTTTGAAAAAACAATACCAAAATTTTTTGAGAAAAATAAAAAAATTTTTTTAGCAAATATAGATTGTGATTTATATTTAAGTTATAAAAAAATATTACCGTTTATTTGGAAAAACTTACAAAATAAAGGAATGATATATTTAGATGAATATTATTCTTTAAAGTTTCCTGGTGCAAGAATTGCTTGTGATGAATTTTTACAAGATAAATCAATTAATATGATAAAAAAAAAATATAAAGGTTCTAATTTTGAAAGATGTTATATTAAAAAAAAAGTTAAATAATGAATCATAAAATACTAGAAATACTAATAGATCCTAAAAATAAAGATAATATTGAATTCCTAGGTAACAAATTTAAATCAAAACAAAATTCATATTCATTAATTGAAAACATTGCTGATTTTTATATAAAAGATGAAAATCCAGATTCGGTTACAGAAAAACAAAAATCTTTTTATGAAGACGTAAAATTTCCAAATTATGATGATATCGATAATTTTTCATCTTTAATAGATAAATCGGAGAAATCAATACTACCTAAATTACTTGATGAGCAATTACCGTATAATTCTAAAATTTTAGAAGTTGGCTGCGGTACAGGGCAACTCACTAATTTTTTAAAAAGATATGGAAGAACATTAGTAGGGACAGATATTTCAATAGAATCTTTAAAACTAGCAGAAAAGTTTAGGGAAGAAAATGAGATAGATAATGTGAGATTTATAAGAATGAATTTGTTTAAACCTTGTTTTAAAGAAGAGAGTTTTGACGTAATAATATCCAATGGATGCTTGCATCACACACATTCAACTGAGGAAGCATTCAAGTCTATTTCAAAGCTTTTAAAAAAGGATGGTTTAATAATAGTTGGTCTTTACCATAAGTATGGAAGAATGTTAACAAATGTAAGACAATATTTAATCAGATTATTTGGTGACTCTCTTAAATTTTTGGATAAAAGAAATATTGACACCTCAATCTCTAAGGGAAAAAGATATGCTTGGTTTAATGATCAATATAAAAATCCAAAAGAACATAGCCATACTTTTTTTGAAGTATTAAATTGGTTTAAAAATGAAAATATTGAATTTTTAAGTAGTATTCCATTTACAAATTTTGAATCTGAAATTAGTCTGTTTAATTCATCAAAAATTAATTCTAAATTTGAAATTAGAATTAAAGAATTTTTTATGCAATTTTCACCCTCACAGATTAGAGAAGGTGGTTTTTTTATAATGATAGGGAAAAAAAATGATAAGCTTTAAAAGTATTTTAAAGAATTATTACATTAATAAAAAAACAAAATATCAATCTCATCAAAGTAAGCATTGGAAAATTATATATGGTAAAAAATTTAAAGAATTAAAAGAATATGATATTCAAAACTTTAGAAATAATTTTTTAAGCAAAGGATTAGATGATAGCTTTTATAGCTTAGATTTAAAAAAAAAAATTTGCAATAGTTTTATAAAAGAGATAGGTCAATTATTTTTGAAAAAAAACTTAAATAAAAAAAACATAGGAAATTTAAAAAATTTTTTTTTTTTTGAAAATTTAAAAATTGATATTAATGAATTATTTCATATTTATTGGTTACATAATCTTAAAAAAAAAATTAAAAAAAAAATAAAAATCACTTGCGAAATAGGTGGTGGCTATGGTTCATTAGCTGAAAAAATTATTAAAAATTATAAATGTAAGTATATATTAATAGATTTACCTGAAACAAATATTTTATCGTCATACTACTTATCAAGAAATTTCCCGAAAAAAAAAATATTTTTTGGAAATAAAAAAAATGCTTTTGTATTAGATAAAAAGTTATTGAGCAAATATGATGTATTTATTTTAACACCTCAATATTCATTTGATAACTTAGAAATTGATTTATTTATTAATACCAGATCGTTCATGGAAATGGAAAGCAAAACTGTAAAAAATTATTTTAAATTAATACATAAATTTATTTCTAAAGATGGCTTTTTTTTAAATATTAATAGATACAAAAAAAAAACTGTTTTAAAACCAATGTCTTTCAGTGAATATCCATACGATAAGAAGTGGTCTGTAATTTATTCTGAGGTTTCATGGATGCAAAAACATTGTCATCATTTGCTCGTTCAAAGATTATCGTGTAACTCGAGAAAAATTGAAATTGAACTCAAAAAAATTAAAAAAATAAGCTTTATAAAACAATTAATAATTGACAGGTTTTTTTTTAAAAATTTATTACCACGCATTGTTTATGTCTATTTATTAAATCTAAAAAGAAAACTATATTAGTAAAATAGAAATTTAGCATATCGATAATATTAAATACTATTTAAAATAATGAAAAAATTAATAATTTTAGATATAAAAAATGATTATTTAAGCATAAGTAGAGAAAGTTCTGATTATATAAACATCGGAAGAGGAACTGTTTTAATAAAAAACTCAAACAAAATAAATTTAAAAAAATTTTCCCCCATAAAAAAAAAAATTATTTTTAATAAATACTTTGCAATTATAAAAAAAAATCAAAAAAAGTGGAATAGTTTATTTGAAAATGAGAAATTTGAAGAACTCGAATTTATAAATTCAAGAAATGATAAATATATTTTTTTTAACAAATTTTTGTCTCTATTATCTGTAAAAGATTTATTAAAAAAAAAAACATATGACAACATTGAGGTTATTTCAGATCAAACAATCTATAATTATGCCTACCAAAGTTTAGGACAAAAAATAAAATGTGTTTTTGTAAATAGAAATCCAACAACAATAAACATAAATTTTTTTATACTTAGAAATCTAGTCAATTTATTTAAGAATTTATTTTTAATTATACTTATTAAATTTTTATTCTTGAATAAAAAAATTAAAAAAGAAAAAATATGTTTAACTCAATTTCCAAGATTTTTTTCAAAAAAAAAAGATAATTTTTATAAAAATAAAGATTATTTTAATCTAAATTTTACTTTAAGCGATGGGATTTTTATTCATGATGGTTTCTTTAGAAATATAATTAAAATATTCAGTATTAGGAAGTTAAAAAATACAATACCAATTGAAAAATATATCACAATTAAAGATATATTTGCTTCTTATATGAGATCGATGATAATTTTTCACAAAGCAAAGAGAAACTTACTTTTTGGATTAAAGATTAATAATTTAGAATTAACTAAAGTGGCTAATCATTATTTTTTAAATTCTGTAAAACAAAGACTATTTCTAAATATATATTCCAATGCATTAAAAAAGATGTTTAAAAAAAATGTTAGCGAATTTCACCTATTTTTATTTGAATACTCTATAGGATTTTATTTAATCAGAAAAATAAAAGATATTAATTCTTCAGTAAAAATATTTGGATATCAACATGGAATTTTCACTGACAAACTTTTATGGTTTAGTTTTCTAAATATTTCTAAATATAAAAAATTTTATATGGTAAATACAATTTTAGCTAAAAATTTATTTTCTTTAAAAGCTTATAAAAAATTAAAACTAACTAATGATGTGCAACTAATTAAAAATAAACCAAAAATTTATCCACTAAAAATTATTAAAAATAAATATAAATTCAATGTTTTAATAATTTTAGGAACACACGATACAGAAGAAATATTATTTGCTATAAATTGTTTTCTAAAAAATAATTTAAAACAAAAAATTTTCTTTCACATTAAAGCACATCCTAAAAAAAAGATAACTAATATACATGAACTTGATAATAGAATAAAAATTATTGATACACTTAAGGGATCATTCCAATTAATTTTGTGTTCTGATACAACTACAATCTCTTATGATTTAATTAATACAAAAATAGACTTTAAAATCTTAGAAATTGAAAATAGAAATAATTTATTTTTTAATGAATATAATAAAAGGTTATATTTAAATGAAATTATTAATAAACTTTAAATACTTTTTACAATTTCTATTAACCTCAAATCTTGTAATTTTTTTTTTTGCATGATTAGATTTTTTGATAGCTAAATTATAGTTTCTCAATATAAATAAAGCTTTATTTTTTAAGGATTCTTTATTAACTTTTGAAATAAATCCACCTTTACCATTTAGCAAAATATCTGAAACCCCACTTACATTTGTTGCTAATATTGGCACCCTGTGATTCGTGGCGTCTATCAATACATTTGGTAGACCTTCATAGAATGAAGGTAGAATTAAAAATTTTGCTTGTTTATAATATTTATCAACATTAGATGACCACATAACTACAGAACATATATTCTGTAATTTTAGATATAAAATTTTTTTCTTAATTAAATTTTTCAAAGGACCTGTGCCCAATATAATTAATTTAAGATTAATTTTATTAATATAATTAATTTCATGAATTACATCTAGTAGCATAAATATATTTTTTTGATGCACAAATCTTCCTATAAATAAACAGGTATTATTTTTTGGGGTTAATTTTTTATTAGGTAATATTTTATTAATATAAGGATTATAAATTAATTTAATTTTCTTCTTTTTAACAAATTTTAAAAGAGACATTTTAGTTTTTGAAGAAATTGCAACAATTCCATCACAAAAATTATATGAAATGATTTTACCAAGCAAAACCAAATAAGAATTTAATTTATTTTCTGAATAAATTGTGGCTCCAATGGGGTCCTCTGACAATCTAATTATTATCTTTTTTCTTAGTATTTTTGCAACAACTATAGAAATAAGATGAGATTGCATTGATAAAACTAGTAATGTTTTATTTTGTCTTAAAAAATTAAATAATTTAAAAAAAAATAGAAAATTAATTAAAATACGTGATGAATTTTTATTAAATTTTTTTTTCAAGGATATTATTTTTAGTTTTTTATTTTGAGTAAATTTTTTCTTATCTACATTTTGAGAAAATAAGAATATATTAAAATTTTTACTTAATAAAAAATTAATAATATTTATTAAATTTTCAGTTGCACCACCCCTTTCAAAAGATGGATAAAAAATTACTATTTCCTTTTGTGTCATTTATATCTTTTTGAAAATATAATTGGAATAATTAAATAAATTATGCTCAGGTTTTGATGGATCAATTTCTATTGGTATAGAACTATTAGGTAAAATTTTATAAACTTTGTAATTAGCAAACTGTGAGATATATTTGTATATAATCCACAAATTGTAACCTTTAAATAAATGATGCCAATTTAACTCAACTTGAATATACTTTGGTTTAAATTGTTTTAAAATTTTTTTAGCACCTTTTAACACCTCAAGCTCATAACCTTCAGTATCAATTTTAATATAATCAATATTTCTTTTACCTATTTTTTTTTTCAATTTCTTTATTAAGATATTATCTAAAGTATTTATTATTATCTTTTTTTTTATAAATTTTTTTTTATCAATATAATGAATTTTAGATGACACATTATCTACTGATGATAATTCTGATTTCTTTCGTGAAAAATAAAAATTAGTTTTTTTTACTTTTTCACCTAGTGCAATATTAAAAAAGTTAAACCTACCATTAAATTCTCTTTTAATTAAATTTAAATCATTATTGCAATTAATCTGTGGTTCAAAAGCAACAACATAAGAATTAGAATTCATTAGTAAAGTTTTTGAATATTCTCCAATATTAGCACCAACATCAATGCAGTACTTTATTTTTTTTTTTTTTAGGTGAGATAAAATGAACTTTAATTCACCATTAATTCTTTTATTCTTTAAAAAATTATTATACCCGATTCCATAAAGTGTTAGTTTATAAAATTTTAAGTTTAAATTAAAAAAAATATTTCTACCAAAAATATAGGATAATAAAAATACCAGAGTATTCTTCATGAATAATGCACTTGTTTATAAATTTTAATAATATTATTTACCTCATTTTCAAGGTCAAATTTTTTTAGATAATCATTATTAAATAATTTTTGATCAAGGTAATTCTTATTTTTATCAAAATTTATAATTTCATTTGTAAATGCGATAAAATTATTTTCCTTTATTAGAAACCCATTTTTTTTATTTATGATTAACTCATTAACTCCTTTTGTGTCAAATGACACTATAGGAAGACCTGAAGCCATTGCCTCTATTATTGTAACTCCAAAAGATTCTATGCGAGATAAATTAACATATAAATCATTTTTTTTTAAAATTTTAATTAATTGTTTACTGGGGAAATATAGATCTGTGTTATTATTAATTTCATCAACTATGTTAAATTTTTCTTTGTTATTTTTAACATAATCAAATTTTAAAATTTCTGTTGTGCCTCTACCTATTATAGTCCATTTAAAATCAATTTTATTATGAATTATATTACAGACATTTGGGATAAGGTCATATCCTTTTTTCTTTTTTGCAAATCTGGCAATTGTAATCAAATTAATCATTAAATTTTTTTAGTATAATAGTGTTAGGCGATAAAATAATTTTCTTGTCGTCGACTCCAATATTTATTAAATCTTTTTTAATATTTTCTGAAATACAAAAAAAAAAATCAACATAAAAAATGTTTTTCAAAAAAAATCTATTGAATTTATTATCTAATCTATATCCATAAGATATATCTTTTTCAATTTGAATGTCTGCACCGTGTAGTGTTAAGCATATTTTTTTTTTATTTTTTTTTATCGCTTTTAAAATAATTAATGTTTTAAAATTTAATGAATGAAAATGCCAAATATCATAAGAAAATTTTTTTTTTTGCAAATAAAGAGATAATATAAATGTTAAATCAATATTCATATAATATTGAAAATAATAAATAAAATTAATTAAAAAATTATTAATATAAATTTTATTATATTTGCATATATCAGGGATTTTTTTTTTAAAACAAATTACTCCAATATTTATATCCTTTTGTGCAAGCATATTTGCTAAATTATGTGCTTGAATTTCAGCACCACCAACAGAAGGAAGAAAAGTTGATGGAACAAATAAAATTTTCATTTGAAATAAATTTAATATTAGAATTCTTTATATTATTAATATTGAAATTAAACAACTATATCGAAATATATAACTTCTACGGATTTTTTTATGGTAGTTTAAAAGGATTTTTTTTTTTTTCGATTAAATAATAAATTTCTCAATTTGTTTAAAAAAATTAAAAAAAACAAACAAATTAAGAATAAAACATTCTGTTTATTTTTAAGTCTAACTTTAAATTCTTCTTGTGTTTTTTTTAAAAAACTTAACTTTGAAGAAATTCCTTTAGTATAAAACTTACCAGTAATTTCATTGTGACTTGTACAAATACCAAGAAAATTTTTATTGATCAATCTATAAATTAAATCATAATCTGCTGAGTATTTAAAGTTTGCATCA
>Ga0209425_10005553_pt1 | contig 12360 bp, 14 predicted proteins | sample COG_05_FD_184749 | JGI IMG/M metagenome (GOLD analysis project Ga0209425, IMG submission 184749) | Pelagic Microbial community sample from North Sea - COGITO 998_met_05 (SPAdes) (version 2) | ecosystem: Environmental > Aquatic > Marine > Neritic zone/Coastal water | place: Helgoland, sampling... | reverse complement strand
CGCGATGACGGTTTCAAAAAACCTTTTAAGAAGAAATCTTTTAGAAAAGATGACTCACGCGATGACGGTTTCAAAAAACCTTTTAAGAAGAAATCTTTTTCTAAAAATAAACTAAGAAAAAAATAATTTTTTTATTTTTTAGAAAAATTTTCTAACATTTGCTGCATCATTTTGTGTATTACATTGACACCCTGAAGTGGTCTAATAAAAACTTTAAATTCAACAATTAGTCCTGCTTCATTCCAGGTAATTAAGTCAATTCCATTAATCTCAATACCATTGATAATTAATTCAAATTCTAGAGTCGCATGATTTTCATTAATAATTTCTTTAGTATATGTAAAAGATTTATTATTAAATACCTGCGCAGCAGCCATTAGATATAAAAAAGTTAGATCCCTTCCTTTTTGAGGTGTGAAAACTACTGGCGAGTAAAAAATAATATTATCAGCTAAAATAGATTTTAGCAGATTATGATCCTGATTTCTTACTACATCATGCCATTTACTAATTGGATTTTGCATTTATTTATTTTTAGCTAAAGGATGTGTTTTTGTATAGACATTAAGTAATTGTGAGTTCTCAACTTTAGTATATTTCTGAGTTGTTGAGAGACTACTATGGCCAAGTAGCTCCTGAATTGTCCTTAAATCACCTCCATTTTCCAATAAATGTGTAGCAAATGAATGGCGTAGTGCATGTGGAGTTGCTGTTTCGGGTAGTGATAATGACACCCTAATTTTTTCTAAAGCATACTGAATTATTCTAGGACTTAGCCTTTTCCTTCTTTTGCCTATGAACAATGGATCACTGTTACTAAATTCGAAAGGACAAACTTTAATATAATTTACTATGCTATCCCTTATATAGTCCATTATGGGTACTATCCTTTCTTTATTACCTTTTCCTTTAATTACTAAATAGTCATTACTTGTTATATCTGAATAATTTAAATTAAGTGCTTCTGAAATTCTGAGTCCACATCCATACAATAGTATTAAAATTGTTTGATTGCGTTGGCCAATCCATTTTTCATCATCAATATTTTTAGCTTCTTTTATAACCTCAATTGCTAGATCAGCAATTATAGGTCGTGGTAAACTTTTTTTTTGTTTTGGACCTTTTAAATTTAATATTGGAGAATTATCAATTTTTTTTATTTTTATTAGATAGTTAAAAAATGATTTTAAAGATGATATTTGTCTTGCTATTGAAACATTTGAAATTCCTAAATTTTTTTGCTCAGCTAAATACCCACGAAAGCTATTATTAGTGAGTTTCCTTAAATCATTTATTGATGGATCATTACCTAAATAATTTCTTAAAAAATAAATAAATTTAATTATATCTATTTTGTATGCCTCTAATGTATTATCAGACAATCCTTTTATATTTCTTAAGTTACTTAGCCAGTCTTGATATATTTTTTGTAAAATGAACTCTTCCACTTATTAAATATCTATAGAATAGACTGTTTAGTTTCAGCCCAATCTTTTAGAAAAGCATCAAGGCCTTTTTTGGTTAATTCATGCTCGTACATTTCTAAAAATACTTTTGGAGGAATTGTAATAGTATCCGCACCAATTATTGCTGACTTTGCAACATGTTCCATACTTCTAACAGAGGCTACTAGGATTTTGGTATTTAAATTATTATAATTAGAGTAAATAGATTTTATATCTCTTATTAGATCTAGCCCATTTTCACCAATATCGTCTAGTCTTCCGATAAAAGGAGAAATATATGTAGCACCTGCTTTTGCTGCTATAAGCGCTTGGTTTGAAGAAAAACATAGAGTCTCATTTGTATTAATTTTTTTTTGGGTTAAGGCTGAACATGCTTTAAGACCATCCAAAGTTAAAGGCAGTTTAACAACAATATTTTGAGATATAGCGGATAGTTTTAAACCTTCATTGATCATACCTTCAGTCTCAGTTGCAGTAACCTCAGCACTAACAGGTCCTTTAATAATACTTGTAATTTTTTCTAACACAGAGAAAAAATCTTCACCAGATTTTGCAACTAAAGAGGGATTTGTTGTAATCCCGTCTATAAGTCCAGTTTCATTGAGATCTTTTATGACATCTACTTCTGCTGTATCTAAAAAAAAGTCCATACTATTTTGATTTATATTTACTATTATACTTATAACATGAAAAATAAATATTACATATGAATTCAACAATACATAAAATTTATTTTGCTACTATTTTAGTAGCTTATCCTCTTGATCAAGAGTTTACGTATAGTTTCAAAGCGGATCAAATGATAAAAGTAGGATCTATAGTTCAAGTACCATTTAGAAATAAAGACTACATTGGTGTTGTTAGATCTATCCAAGATAAAGCAAACTTTGATGTAAAAAAAATTAAACCAATAAAAAAAATTTCTAATTATTTACTTAATAAAAAAATATTAAAATTTTTAGATTGGATAGCATCATATAATTTAATATTTAAAGGTATGGTATTAAAAATGATTTTACCTAAAAGTGAGGCATATTTTAATGATGATAAAGATATTCAAAATGAAAAAAATTTGTCAGCTCATAATGAATTAAAACTTAATGATACACAAACCCACGCAAGAGATAAAATAGAAAAAATCATTTTTAAAAATGATTATTCAACAATTCTTCTTGATGGCATGCCAGGCTCCGGAAAGACAGAAGTATACTTTGAGTTAATAGAAAAAAATATCTTAGCTGGAAAGCAATCGTTAATATTATTTCCAGAAGTATCTTTAACAAATGATTTTATTAAAAGAATAGAGAAAAGATTTGGATATTTGCCTGATATTTGGCATAGCAAAATAACACCAGCAAAAAAGAAAAAAATTATTCATAAGATTATTTCAGGCAAGAGCAAGATTTTGATTGGTACACGCTCTGCTTTGTTTTTACCTTACAAAAATCTAGGAATGCTCGTGATCGATGAAGAACATGATCCATCATATAAACAAGAAGAGAAAGGAATATATAATGCTAGAGATATGGCAGTTGTTAGAGCTTCAATAGAAAAATTTACACTAGTGCTCGTAAGTGCCACACCTTCCCTTGAAACAATCTATAATATTGATCAAAAAAAATACTTTCACGTCAGACTTTTAAATAAATTCTCAAAAACACCTGAACCAAAAATTAAAGTTATTGATATGAAAAGTAGTAAGCTTAAAAAAAATAATTGGGTTTCAGATGAGTTAAAAAAAATTATACAAATTAAGCTTTTAAAAAATCAACAGTCACTTTTATTTATTAATAAAAGAGGCTATGCACCTATGATAATCTGTAAAAGTTGTGGCCATAAATTTACATGTAAAAACTGCTCAAGTTATCTAGTTGAGCATTTGCAAGACAAGAAACTACTTTGTCATCATTGTGGATACAAATTAGGTTCGTTTAAAATTAAATGTCCAAGTTGTAGCAATGAAGATGAATCATTTGTAGATTATGGTGTGGGGATAGAAAAAATATACAATGAGATAGCTAGAGATTTTCCAACTGCTAAAATTTGCCTTTTCTCAAGTGATTATATTAAGTCGAATGAGGATCTTAATACAAAAGTAGAAAAAATTTACAATAACGATTTTGATATAATTATAGGAACTCAATTAATTACTAAGGGTTATCATTTTCCAAATTTAACATGTGTAGGAGTAGTAGATGCAGATATGACCTTAAGGGGTGGAGATTTGCGTGCTTCAGAAAAAACATATCAGATGCTCTATCAAGTTGCAGGAAGGGCTGGTCGTGGAGATCTACCTGGAGAAGTCTACTTACAAAGTTATTTTCCTGAAAATGATACAATTAAAGATCTAGTAAATATGGATAGGGAAAAATTTTATGAGAAAGAATTAGGTATTAGAAAAAAAGCAAACTTGCCACCCATATCTAAGATGGCAGCAATCATTGTATCTGGGAGAAATATTATCGATGTTCAGCAAGCATGTTTGAAGCTATCAAGGACGGTTCCTAAAATAGATGACGTAGATTTTTTTGGTCCAGCTCCTGCACCTTTATCCCGTTTAAAGGGCAGACATCGACTTAGATTCTTGATTCATGAGAAAAAAGGGAGAAAAATACAAAAAATTATTCAACACTGGCTATCAAAAGCCCCGCAAAGTCCAAGTGTTACAATTACAACTGATATTGACCCACAAAACTTTACATAAAAAGCGCATATGTGACATTCAAGTGCTTGAAAAATAGTATACTTAATGATACGCAATGACTTTAAATTAATCATAAAAATAGCGTCTAATGTCAAAAACTAGTCATTCAGCCTCAGCATCAAGATATGCTAACGCACTATTTCAGCTAGCTAAAGAAGCTAAGGTATTAGACAGTATTTCTAATGACTTAGATAAAATTATGGATCTTTTAATATCTGATAAAGAATTTTCATCTTTTATAAAAAATCCATCTATTAAAAATGTAAATAAGCTCAGCTTACTAAATATTATTTCTGATAAATTAGAGTTATCAAAGTTAACAAAAGATTTTATAGGAGTAGTTACAAATAAAGGTCGAGTGAGCAGTATCTACGATATAATTTTTAGTTATAAAGAATTAGTTTCAGATTTTAATGGAATCAAAAATGCTCATGTTTCAGCTGCAAAAGTATTAACTGATGAGCAAGTAGCATCTATTAAGGAGAAGTTAAAAGAAAAATTTAGTACAGAATTTAATCTGCATACACATATTGATAAAAGTTTGATTGCTGGCTTAAAAATCCAAATTGGAAGTCAAATGATCGATAGTACAATCAAAAGTAAATTAAACGCATTAAAAGCTAAAATGAAAGAGGTAGCATAATGGATATTCAACCATCAGAAATATCAAAAATTTTAAAAGAAGAAATTAAAAATTTTGGATCAGAATCCGAAATACTTGAAGTAGGACAAGTCCTCTCAGTTGGTGATGGTATCGCCAGAATTTATGGATTAGATAATGTTCAAGCAGGAGAAATGGTAGAGTTTAGTGATGGTACAAAGGGCATGGCCTTAAATCTTGAGAGTGACAATGTAGGTGTCGTTTTATTTGGAAGTGATTCAGGAATTAAAGAAGGTGATACTGTAAAACGTACTAATTCAATTGTTGACGTTCCAGTTGGTAAAGAGCTATTGGGTAGAGTAGTTGATGCCTTAGGAAATCCAATTGATGGCAAAGGACCAATTAATTCAGAAAATAGATCTCGTATTGAAGTGAAAGCACCTGGAATTATTCCAAGGCAATCTGTTTCAGAGCCAATGCAAACTGGCTTAAAAGCTATTGATAGCTTAATTCCTGTAGGTAGAGGACAGCGTGAACTTATAATTGGAGATAGGCAGACTGGAAAAACAGCTGTAGCAATTGACGCAATAATTAATCAGAAATCAATAAATGAATCTTCAGATGAATCAAAAAAATTATATTGCTTTTATGTGGCTATTGGACAAAAAAGATCAACTGTTGCTCAAATAGTTAAAACTTTAGAAGATGCAGGGGCGATGTCGTACACGACAGTTATAGCTTCAACAGCATCAGAATCTGCACCACTGCAGTTCTTGGCACCTTATGCTGGATGTTCAATGGCTGAATACTTTAGAGATAACGGTATGCATGCTTTAATTATTTATGATGATTTATCTAAGCAGGCAGTAGCATATAGACAAATGTCACTATTGCTTAGAAGGCCTCCAGGCCGTGAAGCATTTCCTGGTGACGTGTTTTATCTACATAGTAGACTTTTAGAAAGAGCTGCAAAATTAAGTGATGAAAATGGTGGTGGTTCACTCACCGCATTACCTATTATTGAAACTCAAGCAAATGATGTTAGTGCATTCATTCCTACTAACGTGATTAGTATTACTGATGGACAAATATTTCTTGAAACTGAATTATTTAATCAGGGTATTAGACCAGCTGTAAATGTTGGATTATCAGTATCAAGAGTTGGATCAGCTGCACAAACTAAAGCTATGAAAAAAGTTTCTGGTTCTATTAAATTAGAATTAGCCCAGTACAGAGAAATGGCTGCTTTTGCTCAATTTGGTTCAGATTTAGACGTATCAACACAGAATTTGTTAAATCGTGGATCTAAATTGACTGAATTATTGAAGCAAGATCAATATTCACCAATGACAGTTGCCGAGCAAGTAATATCAGTCTTTGCTGGTGTTAAAGGTTATTTAGATGATTTAGAATTAAATCAAATTAAAGATTTTGAAAAAGACTTCTTTGCTAAAATCAATGCTTCAAGCCCAGATCTAATCGTGAAAATTAATACTACGGGTGTTTTAGATGATGATGCAGAAAGCACACTTAAAAATGCTATTGAGGAATTTAAAAAATCTTAAATAATCCATGCCTAGTTTAGACGATTTAAAAAAAAGAATTGCTAGTGTTAAGTCAACACAAAAAATAACAAAAGCAATGAAGATGGTAGCGGCTGCAAAGCTTAGAAAAGCTCAAGAAGCAGCTGAACAATCTCGTCCATATGCAGACAATATGAAAAATCTTATGGATTCTATTTCAAGAGGTTTTATTCAAACAGATAGCTCAAGAAATCTTTTAACAGGTAACGATGAAGATAAAACCTATCTTCTAGTATTATTTACTTCAGAAAGAGGTCTATGTGGTGGATTTAACTCGCAGATTTCTAAATCTCTTAAAGAAAAGATCGTTGAACTTCAAAAGCAAAATAAAGAAGTTAAGATAATTTGTATCGGTAAAAAAGGCTATGATATTATTAAAAGGCAATATAGTGAATTAATAGTTGATACAATAGATCTGTCTGAAATTAAATCAGTTCAGTATGGTGATGCAAAAGAGATTTCAGATAGAATTATTAAAATGTATTTTGATGCTGAGTTTGATAAGTGCCTAATATTTTATAATAAATTTAAATCGGTTATTTCTCAGGTGCCAACAGAGCAACAAGTTGTACCAGCAGAAATAGTTGAGCAAACAGATAATGAAGATAAAGTTATAGATAATAATTTTATTGAATTTGAACCAAATGAAAAAGAAATATTAGAAGAATTACTGCCATTAAATTTTGCAGTACAAATTTTTAAAGCACTTTTAGAAAGTTCAGCTAGTGAGCAGGGCTCTAGAATGAGTGCGATGGATAATGCATCTCGAAATGCATCTGATATGATTGATAGCCTAACATTATTTTATAACCGCTCTAGACAAGCAGTAATTACTAAAGAACTAATTGAGATTATTTCTGGAGCAGAAGCAGTTTAAAAAAAGGAGAAAATATGACAAGTAATATAAAAGGATCTATTTCACAGGTAATTGGCGCTGTAGTCGATGTAAAGTTTGAAGACAGTCTTCCAGCGATATTAAATGCTTTGACAGTTAAAGTAGGGGACAAAGTTGTTGTTCTTGAAGTAGCCCAGCACTTAGGGGAATCTAGTGTTAGAACAATAGCAATGGACTCGTCAGATGGTATGTCTAGAGGCGATGAAGTTATTGATACAGGAAAACAAATTCAAGTACCTGTCGGTCCTGAAACGCTTGGTAGGATTATGAATGTAACTGGAGATCCAGTTGATGAAAGAGGTGAAATTAAATCAGCAGAATCTTGGGGAATTCATAGGGATGCACCTGACTTTGTTAATCAGGCTACTGAAACAGAAATATTAGTTACAGGTATTAAAGTAGTTGATTTGCTAGCACCATATTCAAGGGGTGGAAAAATTGGATTATTTGGTGGTGCCGGTGTTGGTAAGACAGTTATCATCATGGAATTAATTAATAATATTGCAAAAGCACATGGTGGTTATTCTGTATTCGCGGGTGTTGGTGAGAGAACCAGAGAAGGAAATGACCTTTATCATGAAATGATAGAGTCAGGTGTTATTGATTTAGAGGGAGACAAGTCAAAATGCGCATTAGTTTATGGTCAGATGAATGAACCTCCAGGCGCAAGAGCACGTGTTGCTTTAACAGGTCTTACTCAAGCTGAGTATTTCAGAGATCAAGAAGGAAAAGACGTATTATTTTTTGTAGATAATATTTTTAGATTTACACAAGCTGGTTCTGAGGTGTCTGCTCTTTTAGGAAGAATCCCATCTGCAGTTGGATATCAGCCAACTTTAGCTACAGACATGGGCCAATTACAAGAAAGAATTACATCAACTGACAAAGGTTCAATTACATCAGTACAAGCAATTTATGTGCCTGCAGATGATTTAACAGATCCTGCGCCAGCAACATCATTTGCTCACTTAGATGCAACAACAGTATTATCAAGACAAATTGCTGAGCTTGGAATTTATCCTGCAGTTGATCCATTGGACTCAACTTCAAGGATTCTAGATGCAAGAATATTAGGAGAAAAGCATTATAACGTAGCGAGAAATGTTCAATCGGTACTTCAAACATATAAATCTCTTCAAGATATTATAGCTATTTTAGGAATGGATGAATTATCTGAAGATGACAAACTTACTGTAGCACGGGCAAGAAAAATTCAGAGGTTTATGTCTCAACCATTTTTTGTTGCAGAAGTATTTACTGGAACACCTGGTAAATATGTTGAATTAGAAGATACAATTAACGGGTTTGATGCAATCTGCAAAGGTGAGTATGATCATCTACCAGAAGCAGCTTTTTATATGGTAGGAACCATTGAGGAAGCAGTTAAAAAAGCTGAAAAAATGGCTGAGGATGCTGCGGCTTAATTAATATGTCTGATACTTTTAGCATAAAACTTGTTACACCTTCTAAAATATTTTTAGAGGCAAATGCGTCTTTGGTTACAGTACCTGCAACTGAAGGCGATATTGGTTTTTTAGCTAATCATGTAAGCTTCATTTCTTCTATTAGACCTGGATTCATTTCTATTAATACTGACGATGGAAATGAAAAACAAATCTATATAACTGATGGCTTTGTTCAGTTTAGTGAGAATAATTTATTGATAATTGCAGTAGAATTAGTTGAGAAAGAAGAACTTAGTAGTGAATTTATTAATCAAAAAATAACAGATTTAGAAAATATATTAGCTTCCGATAACTCAAATACAAAAGTGCAAACAAAGCTTGATAGCCTAAGATCTTTAGGTCTTTAAAAACCGATCAAATTCAGCAAAAGTATTCTCATACAATTCCTTCTTAAATGGAACAATTAATCCCATTAACTCTTCCTTGTAAGCCCATTTCCAATTTTTAAATTCAGGATGTTTAGTTTTAATATTTATTTCAGAATCTTTTCCAAAAAAACTTATAATAAACCATTGTTGAATTTGACCTTTGTATTTACCTCTCCAAAGTCTTTTTTGAAGATTTTTAGGGAGATCATAACTGTACCATTCTTGGGTTTTATCTAAGATTTTATAATTTCCTATTATACCAGTTTCTTCAGCTAATTCTCTAATACAGGTTTCCTCAGGAGTTTCATTTTCATCAATACCTCCTTGTGGCATTTGCCATGACGCTTGGTCTTTGTCGAGTCTCTGTCCTATAAATATTTTTTTTTCATCATTAATAACAACCATGCCTACACCACGTCTATATTCCTCTTGGTCCATGCTATTTTATAATTTTATCTTTTGTTAGAAGGTTTAGAGCATAGTCTAGTTGATTATCAATTTCTTTATCAGTATCTTTAGATCTTAAAACTTCTATATCGGGTGTTATACCAACTTTATGAATCGAATCACCTGATGGTGTGTAGTAAAGTGCTGTTGTTAATCTGATAGCACTTCTATCATTAAGTGGAAATACTGTTTGTACAGAGCCCTTGCCATAAGACTGTTCTCCAATAATGATTGCACGTTTATGATCTTGAAGAGCTCCTGCAACAATTTCTGATGCAGATGCGGAGCCTCTATTTATAAGAACAATTAGTGGTTTATTATTTGCTAAATCACCACGAGAGGCCTTAAAAGAACCTATATCAGACTTATCCCTACCTTTAGTTGAAACTATTTCACCAGAATTTAAGAAACTATCTGTTACAGAAATAGACTGTCCTAGTAATCCTCCAGGGTTATTTCTTAAATCTAAAACATAACCAATTAATTTATCATTTCCAATTTCTGCTTTTAGATTATTTATAGCTTTTTTAATGCCACGATCTGCCTGTTCACTAAATGAAATTAACTTAATGTAACCTACATTACCTTCTCGACGAAATTTTACAGCTTCGACAGTAATAATCGCTCTAGTGATAGATATTTCTAATGGCTCATCTTCACCCTCTCTAGCAATTTTAAGGTTAACAGTTGTTCCAACTAAACCTCTAAGTTTATCGACTGATTCTGTAAGACTAAGACCAAAAATACTTTCATTATCGATATGAGTTATGTAATCCCCAGGTTGTATTCCTGCTTTTGCTCCTGGTGTGCCATCAATAGGTGAAATAATTTTTACCCATCCATCCTCTGATGTAACTTCAATTCCTAGTCCACCAAACTTCCCATCAGTTTGTTCTTGCATCTCTTTATAATTTTCTAAATTCATATAACTAGAATGTGGGTCAAGAGACTGAAGCATTCCATTAATTGCAGCTTCTATAACATCTTCTTCATCAACATCACTTACATAATTGGATCTAATTGTTTCAAAGACATCCCCAAATGTATTAAGTTTTTTATATAGATTTTCATTATTAGCACTAAGTGAAAATGAAAAAAGAAAAATAACAAATAAAGTATAAATAGATAATTTTTTCATAATCAAGCTTTATGATACGGATGATTAGTTTTTATTGTAATCGCCCGATAGAGTTGTTCTAATAATATTATTGTAGCAAATGAATGAGTGAGTGTCATTGGACTAATTGATAAAAGTAAATCTCCCTTTTTTTTTAAAATTTCAGTAAAGCCGTCTGTATTGCCAATAAAGAAGTTAATCTTTTTATGCGAACTTTCAAATACCAACTCAGTAAATTTTATAGTAGTTAAATGCTTACCTTTTTCATCAAGTAGAACATTAAAACTACTGGAATTAAGCTCCTGATCCATCTCTTTATGATTTATTTGTTTCAAAATAATAGGATCAATTATTTTTCGACCAGAAGACTCGATCCTATCTAAGTATTTTTTAGCTAGAGTTTTTTCAGCATCAAACTTTAATTTATCTAAATATAAAACTTGAACTTTCATTCACTATAAGATTCTAAATCTATAGACCACATTTTTTCAAGGTTATAAAATTCTCTAATCTCTTTTTTAAAAATATGAACAATTATATCTCCACAGTCTATAACTATCCATCCAGTACTATTATTACCCTCTATATTGGCACCTTTAAATCCAGAATTTTTCAAATTTCTATACACAGATTGAGATAGTGCATTAACGTGTCGATTTGATGTACCGGTTGCAAAAATCATATAGCTTGCAATGGAGGTTTTTTTTGAAACATCCATTGATAGAATATTTTCTGCCTTGTTAGATTCTAAATCTGTAATTATAGTATGATGGTTATCCAACTTATTTTTTTAATCTAATTTCCGTAGATGATACATTTTCATCAAAATTTTTAATAAATATCCAATTTTGATTTTTTTTATACCATAGTCGTCTTGAGTCAAAATTCAATCTATATTTTTCGTATTTTTTACCAATAAAACCATTAACTACTTTATCCTCTAAACCATTACGATTAAATACAGCAATAGGAAATTCCTCAATAATATTTTCATAATCTTTCCATTTATTAAGAGATATAAAAGAATCTGCACCCATTAAAAATATAAAGTTGTCTTTATTATTTTTTGATTTTAAGTATCTAAGATTATCAATAATGTAATTAGAATTTGTATAACTTTCAGTATCTATAACTTCTATATTATTAGTTTTTATTATTTTATTTGCACTCTCAATTCTTAAATTAAATGGCAAATATTCATTATTAGATTTTAAGGGATTTTGTTTTGTAATAAGCCAGTATATTTTATCAAGACCCAATAAATCTATTGCTTCTAAGCTAATCTTTATGTGACCTTCATGTGCAGGATTGAATGAACCACCAAGAATTCCAATTTTCATTTTTATTTAAGGTCTAATTTGACCATTCCCTTTAACAATATATTTATACGTTGTTAAACCCTCTAAACCAACTGGACCTCGAGCATGAAGTCGGCCAGTAGAAATTCCAATTTCTGCCCCAAGTCCAAATTCTCCTCCGTCAGCAAATTGAGTCGATGTATTGTGCATTACAATAGCACTATCAACTAAACTAAGAAATTTATCTGCAACATCTTTATTTTCTGCAATAATACTTTCGGTATGACCAGATCCATACTTAGTAATATGATCTATAGCTTCGTCAATATTATCAACTAGTTTAATTGAAATAATTGCATCCAAGTACTCTGTACTCCAGTCTTTTTCATCAGCAAGTAAAATTCGGCTATCAATT
>Ga0209425_10005550_pt1 | contig 12362 bp, 13 predicted proteins | sample COG_05_FD_184749 | JGI IMG/M metagenome (GOLD analysis project Ga0209425, IMG submission 184749) | Pelagic Microbial community sample from North Sea - COGITO 998_met_05 (SPAdes) (version 2) | ecosystem: Environmental > Aquatic > Marine > Neritic zone/Coastal water | place: Helgoland, sampling... | reverse complement strand
AGTCCTTCTGCACCTTCCATATGTCCATCTTCAATTTCATGGATTAAATTTTCAATATCTTTAATTGCACCTTCATGTCCATGTCCGTCTCCTTCATGCTCACTTAGTATCTCTTCAATTTCTTCAATAGATTGTGATTGAGTTATTTCACCTGATTCAAATTCTTCTATAACATGTGCAATCTCTTCATAAAATTCTTCTGTATGTTCATCATGTCCATCTTCTTTTGCATGGTCATCGTGTTTTTCATCGCTATGACTTCCATGTGAACTATGATCATGTGCTTCACCTTCCATTAAGGTCACTCCCTCAGATGAATCAACAAATACGATGTGATCAAAATCTGATGAAGACATTATTTCATCAATGTATGGTTCAAAGTTTGCACCGTTGTAAACCAGCATATCTGCTTTAGTCAAATCAACAATAGTTTTTGGTCCTAACTCAAACGAATGAGGATCCCCGTTTGTTGGAATCAATATACGTACGTCAGCAGCATCTCCGACTACACCTTGGGTAAATTGGTATAAGGGGTAAAATGTTGTATAAACTAGAAATTTATCTTCAGATGGAATAACAACATCACTAGTAGTAGGTAATGGAGCAGCGTCATTTTGGGTTCCCATAGATACAAACAATACTGCAATGATTACAGCTGCTGCAATTCCTCCTCCAATAATTCCAATTTGAGAACCTTTCACGCACAAACTCAAAAAATGTTATTAATAAATGTGTAAAAAGTTATTAATTTTATTTAATTTGAAAGAGGTCAGTTATTAAAAATTATTAAGATGTTTAATAATAAAATACTTCAGATTATTAATTGTTGTAAATACATTAAATATCAAAAATTGAGTAATATCATTATGTCAAAGATTGTAAAATGTCCTAGTTGTGATTGTCATATTGTTGTAGATGAAAAAGGACAAAAAGAATTCTGCATCAAGGATGAACGTTAGTCTATTTTTTATTTCTTAAATCAAAAATAATTCTATTAAGATAACTTAACAGATTTTACTTTTTTACTAATTCCGTAAAACATCATTGCAGGTGCTGCAATATACATTCCCAAGTTTAATGCAATCACTGAAAGTCCAAGTCCTAAAACTTCAGATTCTGATTCTGCATTTTCCATTAGGGATAGTGTAGAAATCATTGGAGTTAATCCAAGTTTTACAATCTCTTTAAACATTGGACTTTCACGTTCCATGTCTGCGATTGTTGGACTGAAAGTGTAATACAATTCGTTAAATCCAGACATGAAAGTAGTTCCAGATTCTGTGTTCATTAATTGATTATCTCTAATTTCTCTAAGCATCTGAACTTGCGGTGCAAGTTCTGAGCCGTATGTGGCTGTTGCAATTAGGCAGCCTCCTCCTTCTTCAGTAGATGGAGTGGATGGTTGAGCAATTACTTCACCTACTAGGATATCAAATATTACAGATTCCTTTGGAATAGGAGTGAATAAAATTCCTTCAGTATCTATCTGAATATTATATAATCCATCTTTTGGAAATTCATATTTGAATCCGTTAATGATTCCTTCAGATGTATGTATTAAATTTGGAGTTTCAAATAATGTTTTACCTGACTCTGAAATTATAATTCTATAATCTATGTGAACTTGAGTCTTTTGTGTCATTGGGTTAATGAATTCTATTGGCAGTTTTGTCAATTGACCAGTTTTAACATCATCATATGATAATTTAACATCCAATGTTCCTTGATCTGTTGGTAAAGTTTGAGATTCAGCAAAAGCAGGAATTGTAAAAAGTGGAATTAATAATAAAACTAGTAAAAATTTCATAATCCAAGTTTTATTTTAACAAATAAAAATATACTGAAATTTTCCATCAAAAAATTTACCACGCATAGAAATTCTATACCATCTTTAAATATGGAATTAGTCGAATTTTTGTATTGTTTAAGCAAATTGGATTATTAATTATTGTAGTTGGAATTTTTACAATTCCTGCTATTATTCCAGATGTATTTGCACATGGACTTGGTGGAGATCAAGCTGAGCCAATCACTTTTGGTGACATGGAAGTAACTGTAAGAACACAACTAGATCCATCTGATATTACAGTTGGGTATCTTGATCCTACAAATATGCAAATTCGTTTTTTTGACACACTAACAGATACGAATCTTGACAAGGTAACATACAGAGTGGAGCTTTGGCAAAGTGGAGAACTTTTAGCTCGAAATCTATTTTATGATAATGATGGAAGATTAGATGTAAAAATTAAACCACAACTTGGATGTGATAAAGATCCAATTGAAACTTGTACAATTTATGGTGGTTCACAACATGCTAGTGCTCCTGGTGCATTATTTGTTCAAGGAGCTGAATGTAGTGATGAAAATTTGGACATATGTGGAAGACCATCGATGACTGGTCCTATATTCATTAAAGGTGGACTGTATAAGATTACTGTAGATATTGAAGCAGCTACTAGTCCTCGAAGTGTATTAGCTGAGAGATTAACTTATGAAACTTTTGTTAGTATTGCACAAGAACAAGATTTCTTTTTGAAAACAGCAAATGCTGAACAAGTTCCTGTTGTTGTAAAAACATACTATGATGAAGTTGATAATTTTGCATTTGATACATCTGATAATTCAATTTCATTTGATATGCCATTTGATTGGAGTCCAGATTATGTTGATTTAGTACAAGTCGTACATGAAGAAATTAGAGTTCCAAAAACATTTGCACCTTATGGCGAAGGAAAACAATTCAAAGGATTCGTTAATGGTATCGAAATTGATCAAAGAGCAATACTCAATGACCCTTACACTTCTGATGAAACAAATATCGTTCATTTTTTAATTTCTAAAAATGAATTAGTAAACATTAATGCCAAATTAGGTCCAAATAATTTTGATAACCGTCAAATAGATTTCAAATTAGTTCCATTAGATGAAGTTGAAAGAAGCTCAACAGAATTTTATCTTGTAGATACTAAAAATTATGAAAAAACTCTAACAACTGTAAATATTTCATGGGATGGACAGTATGGCGCAAATCAAGATGTTCCTTTTGAATTTACATTTTTCAATGAAAATGGAGGCCTTATCAAAGATGTAAGATACACTTACGTTGCTTTAGATGAATTTGATAATGAAATAGCTAGATATGATGGCGATGATTCAGTTAATCCCGGAATAGTTTCAACTGAAGGAATTGATATTCAAAATATCTATATTCCGTCTCAAGGTCCTATCCGTTTTGATATTCTAGTTTATGGAACTGGCTTGGATTATGATCCAACTTACTCTGGAATTGGGTCTACTATAATCGAACTTGGTCCTGGAACTACAAAAGCCACAATTGCTAAGGAATCAGTAATTTTAGAAACACCTTCAATCCCATCATGGATTAAAAACAACGCAGGCTGGTGGGCTGATGGTACCATTGATGATAATTCATTTGTTCAAGGAATTCAATTTTTAGTCAAAGAAAATATATTAAAAATCCCATCAACTACACAAGGAATTAGTTCTGGAAATGATGTTCCATCTTGGGTAAAGAATAATGCAGGCTGGTGGGCAGAAGGAACAATTGATGATGCTGCTTTCATTCAAGGAATTCAATTTTTAATCAAAGAAGGAATTTTGAGGGTTCAATAATAGATTTTTAAATAAATTCAGAGAGAGATTAACATGAAAGACATCAATGATATAATGCCAAAAGTACCTAACATGAAATGGGGAGCACTAATGAACAAGCCTCCAACTAATGAAAAATTTGAACAAATGAATAAAATTTTTCCAGACAATGGCAAATGGCATACTGTATTTGAAGAAAAAAATTCAATTACTATTGATGGAAAAGAAGTTCTAAAGAAAGATCCAAACAAGTGGACATAGATTGAAAAATTTATTATTAATTTTATTTCTAATATTTTCTTGTGGGTTTCTAATTAATTTTAATGATGTATATGGTCATGGTGTTGGTAGTGAAATCTTCCCACCAGTAGAACTAAATGGTAAATTAGTAAGTGTAGAAGTTTCATCTTCTACAAAAGATGATCTAAAAAATGATGATCAACAAATTTCTATTTCTCTAATTGATTTTGATTCTAAAATTACATTACGTGATGTTACATTTTTAATTAAATCAGAACGTGGTGAACAATTTCTTTTTGAAAAAGAATTTAAAGCTGATAATGGGTTTCTAGTTTTTAATTTTGTATCTGAAGACACTGATTCAATTATTATTAATGAAAAAGATAGTGGCGAAGATTTTTTTGCATCATTATTAGGTCTTGAAAGTAGATTAATTGATGTTAAAGGACCAAAACTTAGTGAAGGAGGATTATACAAATTAGACATTAGTATAATTACTGCTAATGGGTATTCTGAAAAATTGGAAACCCCTCTTGTTTTCAATGCAGGAATTTCTATTGCACAGACAACTAAACATGAGTTTATCGAACCAGATTTTGGTAATCAAAATATTCAAGTAGTCACATATTATGATGAAATTTCTAATTTTCAGTATGAACCAGAACTAAAACAAATTAGTTATTTTATGCCGTTTGAGTGGACTACTTCAAACATTGAACAAACAACAGTTGTACATCAAGAAATTATTATTCCAAAAGAATTTGGTGCACTTCTTTTATCTGGATTTTCAATGTCTGTAAATGGAATTGAATTATCTAATGATATAGTTAATGTTGATGACTTTTTTACTGAAGGTCGTGTTGTTCATTTTATAATTTATCAAAAGGAATTATTGAATATTTTTGAAAACAGTTCAAATCTAAATGGAATGAATTTTGTAATTACACCAGATCGTGATTATACTCATATTAGTTCAGTTACAGATAATGGACAATTTAGAATTCTTGTATCTTGGGAACCAGAATATCTTGAATCTAATTCAAATTCTAAAATTATTTTTGATATAACTGATATTTTCTTAAAAAACAAACCTGTTTCAACAAATTATGAATTTTCTATTACACAAAACGATCAATTAATTTTTGAACAAAATGGAATTAGTACTGATTCAAAGACTGAACATAATATTGTAGATTTTTTTATTCCTGAAAATATATCTGGAATTGTTAATCTTAATTTTAATAATTTAGGTAATAATGAATTTGCAACAACTAGTATTCCTATTGCAATTCATGACACAAAAAATCTAAATTCTAATTTGATACCTGAATGGATTAAAAATGATGTACAGTTGTGGTCAGAAGGAAAAATTAGTGATGGTAAATTTATTGAAGGAATTAATTATTTAATTGAAATTGAAATTATATCAATTAATGAAAATTCATCTGAAATTTTAGAAGTAAAGAAAATACCTCTTTGGATACAAATAATTGCTGGTTGGTGGATTGATCAACAAATAGATGATGAATTATTTTTTGAAATTCTTGAATTTTTAATTCAAAAGCAAATTATTCCAATTTAATCATAATATGTTCGAAGTTTGAACCAGTTGTGTTTAAATTTAGATAATTCAATAATGTGATCACTTTGTTTAAGCCTGAAAATATAATTGAAAGAAAATCTACCTTGTTTTCTGTTGTAGTTACTGGCGTAATTGCAATTTTAGCTTTACCAATTATTGTTCCTCATATATTACACGGATATCATTTAGCACACATATTTTTGCATATTGGTGGAATTACACTTGCAGTGTTTATTTCCACACTTGCTTTGGCTGCATATTTTAGATTAAGAACAAAACGGCTTTTGCTTAGTGCAATTGCATTTTGTACTTTTATCGGAGCAGAATCTGTCTTACTTGTTGATAGTACTTGGCCAACTTTGTATGATATTGGATTGATGCCACTAAATGAAGTTGGACATTTATTGACTTTTATTACATTAGGATTATTGGCTTTAGGAGTCTTTAGAAATGATTGATAGAACTCAAAAATTACAGGAACTAATTGACGTCAATCCTGGCATTCAATTTCGTGAAATTATGCGTTCATCTGGATTAAAAAATGGAGTACTTTCACATTATCTTAAAAAATTAGAAGACAATGGAGTAATCAAAGTTGTTCGAGGTCCTAGACAAGTTAGATTTTTCTCTCCAAATATCAGTGAAGAAGAATCAATTGTGATTAAAGCACTTAGAAAAGAAACTCCACGTAATCTGTTACTTGCTTTAATTAAAGAAGATGGATTAGAATTTACACAATTAGTTAATGAAGTTAAAAAATCCCCTTCAACTGTTTCACTGTATCTTTCACAAATTGTTGCCGATGAATTGGTTGAAGTTAAAATGGTAGATTTGAAAAAAAGATATCATATTAAAGTAAGAGAGCTTGTAGACAAGTTAGTTGAAGAGCACAGACCAGGTTCACTTGAAAAATCTACATCCGGATTTGAAGACATTATCAATTCCTTTTAGAATTTTAAAATCAAAATATTTCTTATTAGCACTAGGCTTGTTTGTATGTCTAAGTACTACACCTCAATCTTCTTTTGGTGAAGTGTTTATTCCAAGTCATGAATATGTTTCATATTTTGATTCTAATGGAATCTATACAGTAGTTGGAAATGTAAAAAATGATCTTGATTATGCAATAATTCCAACAATCACTGTTACAGTAGAAAATAATTCTAAAATATTTTCTAAAACAATTCAACACGTACCATTAGCATCTGGAAATGAAATTCCTTTTAAAATTAAATTTTTTGAACAATTAGATAATCCTATTTTACTTCCTGCTGAATTATCTTTTGAAAAAACTTTACAAGAAGAACTTCCTATTGCAATACTCTATGATGAAACTTTGATTACATATGATGATGGACATCTTACTGGTAGAATCCAAAATAATGGTGATACAACTATTTACAATCCTAAAGTTTTTGCAGTTATTCATGGTTATGAAAAAGTTTTAGATGTTGGACAAAATATGGATATGATTGAAAAAATAGATCCCGGTGAAATTGTAGATTTCTCAATGTATCCTGATCCTTCTATAACTGATGATGTCTATTACTACAGTTGTTTTGGAACAATGGATACTACTGTAGTTCCTGGAACTGCAAAAAAATCTGATGGTGATTTTGATTTTAGATATGATTCACCAGGAACATGGTATCATGATCCAGTTTTTGATGATACAGATACAAAAATGAGTATTATTGGTTACAATAGTTTTCCATTAGAGGGTTATGCAAATTTTGAATTTTATCCAATTTCAGGTGAAGAAAAATTTGATGTTAGACTGGATGGCGAACCTGTTAAATTTCTTCAAAGTATGGATGAAATGGGTTCATGGCATGTTGTATTCAATATTGATCCTTTAACTCAAGGTACATGGGAAATATCTGGTTTTGAACAAGGATTACCTCCTGATATGCCTAAAGTACCAATGTGGGTAAAACAAAATGGAGGTTGGTGGTCTAATGATGAAATTGTAGATTCAGAATTTCTTGAAGGAATAAAATTTTTAATTGAAAAACAAATAATTGAAATTCCAAAATTAGAAATATCTTCACAAAATGATTGGAAAATTCCAGCATGGACCAAAACTATTGTTGGCTGGTGGAATGAAGAACAAATTTCCGATGATGAATTTCTGATTATTGTCAAGAATCTTATTGAAAGAGAAATTATTGTTGTATAGTCATTTTATTATTTGAATAATGTTATTATACAAATTTTAATCAAATAGATTATCTATGCTACTACCAATACGAGATGAAAATCCACACCCTCCTGGATTCAAACCTAAAGTAACTATTGGATTAATTATTGCAAATGTAATCGTATTTTTGTTAGAAGTAATTTACACTGGACAATTTTTTGATTTTACAAATCAAAATGCGTTTGTAATGTTTTACAATTGGGGTGCAGTTCCAGGTTGTATTACAGGTGCATTTAGTGGAGTAGATATGGGTGGAACAATTCAAAATTGTCCTGCATTTCCTGAACTTACATTATTGACATCCACATTCATGCATGGTGGTTTACTTCATCTTGGTGGTAATCTCTTATTCTTATGGATATTTGGTGATAACATTGAATTAAAATTTGGAAAAATTAAATTTTTAGGAATTTATTTGATATGGGGAGTTGTTGCTGGTCTAGTTCATATTTTTGGTGATGTCTCAAGTGCAACACCTGCAGTTGGTGCATCTGGTGCAATTTCTGGAGTACTTGGAGCTTATTTGATAATTTTCCCAAAAACAAGAATTCAGACATTTTTGATGTTAGGATTTTTCTGGAGAATGATGCACATACAGGCACGATGGTTCTTACCATTTTGGTTAGTTTTTCAAAATTTACTTCCATTCTTTGTTGGTGGATTTGGTGTTGCTGGAGGCGGTGTAGCATATCTTGCTCACATTGGTGGATTTGCAATAGGTATCGCTACTGGATATTTGTATAAGAGAATGCATAGATCAGATTTTACATATGGAACAAGATATGGATATGGATCAGATTATCGATAAAAATTGAAAGAATAAATTCTACAAAAATTAAAAATTTTCATGCCGTTGATTACAGTATCAATGTATCCTGGTAGAACTCAGGAACAAAAAGAGGAATACGCAAAAGCAATTACAAAATCTGCCGTAGAAATTCTAAAAACAAAAGAAAGTCACGTTATTGTTGTTTTTGAAGATAATCCTAAAGAAAATTGGTTTCTAGCAGGAAACCAACTTTAATTTTCTTTTTTTCTCTAACTCATCCAATACATGTACCAGATCCTATATTAAAAAAAATGATGATCAGAAAATTACAATGGGGTTCATTAAAGCTAAATATTTTGTGCCTGTCTTTATGCTAGTTTTATTGACTTCCGGTGTTCCACTTAACGCAAATAATGATGGAGATATTTTACCAATTGCAGATGCTGCAGTCCAAACAAAAGACAATGGAAATAAAATTTTCTTCTGTGAAAATAATCCAATTAAAAAAACAGAATATGACAAACCTCACATGAAGCCTCAAGATTACATGTCTAAATGTAAAGAAAGAACCGATGGTTATTCATGGGGAAGTAGAATTTACGTATTACTTTGGGCTCCAGGATTTAATGCTGATGACCACAAAATTGACGAACTAGGAAAGGATTCTACAGGTGGAGAAGGTTTAATCAAAGCTTATTCTAGAGATGGTGAAGCACGTTCAGATTCTGATTCTAAATGTAATCCATTTATTGAAACGGGACGTGATCATGGATTGTTTTATGGTTCAATCAAACTTCGTGGATTTTCTACAACAGTTAATGATGATGGTGTAGTGATGTATGGCGGTGATAGATGTGAAGGTAATGCTTGGAAAGCACAAGGAACACTTGATGATGGTGTTCTAGGAGTTGAAGCAGGACAAGATGGCGCTGTTACAATGAGTTTTGAATATGCTGAAAATAAAATAATGACTAAAACTGCAACACACACTTGGCGAATTGCTGATTTAGTTTTTGATAAAGATGAATATACGATGGAAGATTCAGGTAAAGTCACAATTAAGGATTTAGACGGTTTAAGATATCCATTTGATAAACGAACAGGATATACAATTCATATCTACTCTGATACAGATCAAGGTGGCGTTGAAGTTGATGCATATTGGAAACCAAACTATAGAGGAACTCCTCAAATGCACGGAGATTACCCTGTAAAAATTACATTCATAGATCCTGATAGACGAGAATCCACAGTCAGAGAATTATATTATAAAAGTGGAGGTTCTGCCGTTGAATTAAAAGCAGTTCCTGGAGACAATATCTATGCTGAATACTTTGATCGTACACTCCCACGACCATATTCTACTGAAGACAAATTAAAAATTACAACTATTGCAAAAATTATTGAAACACCAATTAATGGAATAGTAGTAAACAAAACTGAAGTTGTAGAGAAAGACAATAGTCATGCCAAACAATATGCTTTTACAAAATATACTAGTAATGGAGAATACCTAGTTTCTATTTGGTGGGATAATTGGGATTGGTGGACCAATCAACCTTCAGCACAACCAGACAATGCAATAAATATTTCAATTGTTGACGGACTAACTGAAAAACCTGTAAGTAATGTATTCTACAAACTTAATGTATCATCTAATGGTGATTCTGTAGTTGAAAAAGAGAATACAACTAATAGAACTGAAACAGCTAATGTATCCCTTGATGATGCAAATTTAATTGAAGTTGTACTTTCTGATCTAGGTCAAGTAACTGAATCATTAAAATTCAAATATAAAATTGATCCTGATTCTCAACCACTTGCACCATTTACACAAATACAAAAATAAAATAATTTTTTAACTATTTTCTACAAAATCTAATTTTCTTTTCTACTTTAATTTTTTTAACAGCACCCATTGATTCTAGCACTTGTAATCTTTTTGATGCAATACTTTTTGAAATATCACACGACGTTGCAATTTCTTCAAGTGACATTTTATTAATTAAATTTTCATAAATATTTTTAAGATTAAAATTACTTTCAATACATGTTTTAATTTTTATTTTAGCATCAATTCCTACAGGAAAATAGTGAGTTTTAAATAATTTCTCTGAAAAAATTTTATTTTCTTTAGTTAATTGTATTAAATGATATTTTACTGTAGATTGAGGAATATCTAATCTGTAAGTAATTTGTGATTGGGTATGTCCAGGATTTTTTTTAATATGATCTAATATTTTTTCCTGATTTTGCAATATTCAGAATTATGTTTATATTATAAAATGTACATTGGTACATCTCATAAATGCACCAGATTCTTTAATATGTAAATTTGAATTAAAATTTCATGAATAAAGCAGTAGTAATGATCGCTATAGCAGTCGTAGCTGCAGTAGGAATTTCAGCTTTTGCTTTAATGTCCTCAGAATCTGGTCCATTACCTGCCCCAGTTGTTCAAGAACCTATGATTGAAAAACCTGCGGTTTTTGAAGAAGAAATTTCAACTTTAGATAATAATTCATTTTCAGCTCCAACAACAATTGCTCAAAGTATGAAAGCAGCACAACCAGCACCAAATGTAACAATTGGTGATGATGGTAAAATCTATGTTTTATACCAAGATACAATTGACGAAAAAACTAACATTTTCTTAAAAACATCTACTGATAACGGTCAAACATTTTCTGAACCAGTTAGAGTAAATTTACTTGATGGAAATGTTGCATTAGATGGTCGTGTAGCACCAACAATACAACTTGGTGATGATGGTGAAGTTTATGTTACATGGGCCAATTCACGACATGAACCAAACATGTTCATGGGTAATTACAGACAATTAGTTTTCACTCAATCATTTAATGATGGAAAAAGTTTTGAGCCCTCAATAATAATTGGAGCTGAAGAATTACATTCTGGTAAATACTTTCAACATATGTCTGTTGATGGTTATGGTGGTATTCACATGGCATGGTTAGATGGTCCAGCTAAAATGAATTCAACAGGTTACATGGAAAAAGATAAGTCTCGTGATAGAGGTGTAAGATACACACAATCATTAGATGGTGGTGTAACATTTGATACTACTAAATTAATTGATGCAGATGCATGTCCTTGCTGTAATGTACAAACTGCAGCAGATGGCGAAGGTAGTGTTTACGTCTCTTGGCGTAAAGTCTTTGGTTCTGGTGATACTCAAGTTAGAGATATGGTAGTTGCATCATCAACAGATGGTGGTAAAACTTTTGGAGCTCCAGTAAAAATTTATGATGATGGATTCCAGTTTAAGGGATGTGTACATGTTGGTGCACCAATGGCAATAGACTCTGAAGGTACTTTGCATGTTGCATGGTACACTGGAGCAACTGAACGTCAAGGAATGTATTATGCTACTTCAACTGATAACGGACAAAGTTTCAGCGAACCACTGCCAATCTTAACTGGTGATTGGGTTCCTCCACAAAGAATTTTCATTGCAATTGATAATACTGATAAAGTTTGGTTAACATGGGAGGATGCAACAGGATTATCTACTAATGAGAAAGCTTGGAGATATGGTGACACACAAGCATTGATTTTCACTGCACAAGTAATTGATGGTGAACTAATCAGATCAGATAACCCAATTAATCTAAGTGATGCTAAATCACTTACAAATATTGACTCTGATAATGGATTGGTTTCAATTGTTTGGACAGAAACTGATAATTCTGTCAAAATTTCAACAGCAGAAAATTAGTTTTGAACTAATATGAAAACATCAAAAAAAATTCCTAGTATACTAATCCTATTTTCAGGTATTTTCTTACTTGCATTTTCATTTTCTGACACTCAATTAATCCCAGTTGATGCACAAGAATTTCGACAAGCACCAGACTACAAAGCTATTGCATTAGATGGTACTCCTGTTTCTATTACTGATTATCAAGGTAAAACAATTCTTGTTAATTTATGGG
>Ga0209425_10005549_pt1 | contig 12363 bp, 8 predicted proteins | sample COG_05_FD_184749 | JGI IMG/M metagenome (GOLD analysis project Ga0209425, IMG submission 184749) | Pelagic Microbial community sample from North Sea - COGITO 998_met_05 (SPAdes) (version 2) | ecosystem: Environmental > Aquatic > Marine > Neritic zone/Coastal water | place: Helgoland, sampling... | reverse complement strand
TTGTCATATCTCACTGACATTGTGATTGTTGCTGGATCTGAAGTTGCGTATGCCAGTGTGTTGTAGTTAACGTTCTCAACATAAGCACCATAAAGTTCCCATGTCTCTAGAACGTTTGGAGCACTTGCTCCGTTACCACCATCTAGCATTTCGATTCTGCCTGTGAATTTGTAATCGATACCTGATGCCGCACTTGACTGTTCAAAGAAATCAAACTGTTTCTGGATCTGTTCACCAACCAGTTTAGTAACTGAGTTGTTGACATCATCTCTCAATGTGATTGTGATTGGTTCCCAAGTGTGTTTACCTGCAACATAAACTTTTGAGTTGTACACATCTAGTGTCACTGTGTCAAAAGTCAAGTTAGGTCTTGTTGTGTCTATTACTTGTTTCGTTAGTTCTGATCTTGGTGTTGATACTCCAAAATTCTCCAGGACAAGTCTGAAACGATACTGAAGTTTTGGCATCAACAGACCTTGTGATGCTGAACTTTGATCGTTTGCTAAAGGTACTGTAAATTTTGATAATGTTGATATTGCCATTTGTTTCTCCTATTTATCGAAAATTAGTTCCCTAATTTTGCAATTTCTCCTGTGTTTTTGATTCTCAACGGTATGTAAATAAATTCAACTGATTTAACCGGCTCAATTGCTATGTCTACGTACAGTTCATTTCTGTCTATTCTAGTTGGTGTGTTGTTTGTGTCATCACAAACTACCAAGAAGTCAAACAATGCCCTCTGTCCAACAAGTTCCAACAAGAATGATTCGATCGCACCCTTGATCTCGTTCCTTGTCAGTTCATCATTTGGTTCAAAGATAAATGGTTTCCCAACTGCGTCTAACTGTGTTCTCAAGTAGACTGCCAATCTTGAAACGTTGATCCTGTCCAAAGCTGAACTTGCCGATGTTTTAGTCAAGTTACCAAAGTTAACGATCCCTGCTCCTGCAAAGAAAGTAATTGGGTTAATCTTAACTTCATGCATTGAATCTCTCACTGACTCCGTCACAGATATTGTTTCAAACTCTCCAGACGCCGTGTCGATGTAACCAACTGCTGTGGCATTGTCAACAACACCTCTTCTTGTTCCCGATGGAGCGAACCATGGGAAAGCAACACTGTCGTTGTTTGCCAGTGTTCTCAACATCATGTGTGATGCCGGAACAACAATTGATTTACCTGTGTTATCTGTTGTCAGTCCTGATGGATAAAACACACCCAAGTAATCACTTGCACTTACTAGACCGTCTTCACCGTTGTCAAGTGCTGACGCTGAGTTGTTGGCCCAATCTTGGATCGCTGTTGATGTACCCTCCAATCTCAATGGAGTGTCTCCAACTACAAACGCTGTTTGGTTTCTGTCTGTGTTTAGGTTGATCATGTTTGAGATCAATTCAGGATAACCAGGTGTGGCAATTATATTGTAACCCCTTTGGTCTTCTCTGATTGCTTGGTTGGTGTCAATCTCTGATTTCAGTTGCTCAACAATTACTTTCCTCTGTGATTTCCTTCCGAAAGATCCAGAACCGTCTGCGTTGTTGCTTGATTTAGTAACCCATCTGTCTGGGTAGTACGTTGAAACAGATTCGTTACTGTTGAATCTGATGTTACCCAAACCACTTGATCCAGAACCTGGATACTTGGTAGTTGTGATGTAACTGTTTTTGTATTCCTTGACATTGTAACCAGAACGTCTAGTGTTGTACAACATGATACCTTGTGGGTATAAATCTGGATCTGGAGCATCCGGGTCTAGGAATCCATCGCTCAATAAATTTTTGATTGTTGATTTAGTTCCTGCCGCTGTTGATGTTCCTGCCGCCGAGTCCGTATCTGTGTGCCATCTTGCATCTGCAAATACTACACCGTCTTCTGTTGTCTGGTCAGTTTTGTCAACCAGTACCCATGCCGCACCAGTAGTTGTAACTGCCACTTGGTTGGCTGTGTTAGTTGAACTCAACGTTGCCGCTGTGTTGTATTTGTAAAGTTTTGGATAGTTTTCTAAGTCACTAGTGTCAATCCATAAGTCATTCGTTACAAGTGCTGTACCATCTGACTGTGTAGTTGGTGCTGTTGCACTAAACTGTGGACCATTCGGATCAGTAGTTGAGTATGCTGTTGCATATCCAACCCAAGTCGTACCGTTGTGTGCCATGATGTCTGCTTCTAAGCTAGTGTCATACCATAGTGTACCGTCTGCTGGTTCGTTACTTGGAGCAGAAACTGAAGCTGTGTAGCTTAATCTTTTCCAGTTTGAAATTAATAATCCTCTGTTTGCTGTTGAGTCCATGGACTCTCCAGTTGGAACTGTGTACAAGTTGTCAATCAGTGTTGAACTGTTTGCAGTGTACGTTCCGTAAACGTGTGCTGTCGAGGCATAATCAAAACCTGCATCTGCTAATGGTGTACCCACGTCTCCGTCCACCAATCTGATGTCACCGCCCAGTACGTGTGTAAGCACGATCTCGCCAGTTGTTAATTTACTTGCTCTAACATTAATTAATTCAGTAGTTGATGTAGATAAAGCGTTGGCGTTAACTTTTGCATTAACTGCCGCAACAAAATCATCAGCACCTGTTCCACCCAGTGTAACTGTAACTGCTGTACTGAAACCATCTACATTTTTTCTTGTCTCTTTGATTGTGAAAGTGTCTGAACTTGTGAAACTTGGACTAGTCAATAAACTTGTCACTGTCGTTGCACCGCCTTCGTATCTGAATAGTTGGAAGTCACCAAGATTTGGAGTAGTGTCAGCCGCGTCAGCCGCCGTTATGCTCTCTTCAGTGATGTTGAATTGTGTATATAAGTCACCTACAGATAAACCTGTTCCACCGTTCGCCGCATCTAATTTGAAGATTGCTGTGCTGTGGTCATCATGCAATGGGGCCGCAACTGTTGAGAAACTTGCACTAGCTGAACTGTAAAGTTTAGCAACAATGTTTGCACCCGAGTTGGCCGCAGTTGTCTTGAACCAAACAGAACCGTTAGGTCTGTTCTCGTCTGCTGTTTTCCAAGTAGGTCTTGAAGTGTGTGCCGCTTGTAGGAACCGAGGACCGTTGTAAGTGCCTGCTGTTATTCCTAATGAAGCAAGTAATCCTGTACCTTCTTCAATTCTAATTGAGTTTGTACCTGCTGTTGAGTCACCTAGTGCTAGACCATTGTGGAATATTTCTAGGTTACCTGTTACAGAGTTCACTGCCGCTGTAACGTTAGTGGCGTTTGTGCCAATTGCTGTGGCAACGTTAGTCAATGATGTTCCTGATACCGTGATAGTAGTACCGTTGATAACCAACGTATGACCATTGGTTACAGTTGTTCCTGATGCAACCGAAAATATAGGTAATGACGTGTGCCATGCACTTGCTCCAACCTGTACCCAAGTGTTACTTGCCGTCTTCTTGAATATCTTGTTTGAAACGTGTGTTGTGTTGATTGCGTATGATCCAGTTTGTCCAATAGAAGTCAGTGGTGCACCAGTAGAAACACCGCCAACTAGATCAGCAACAAGTGTGATCAAGATTGGAGTAATTGCTGTAAATGTTTGATTAGTTTGAGACCATTCAAATAAACCATAATTGCTTGATGCAAGGTCAAACCAGTATGATGCGTCTGTTGGGTTTGCTGTAGGAGGCGTTGCACTACCGACCAAATCGCTAGTGTCGACGTTCGCTCTTAGTACGAATGCTCTGTTGGCAACTCCTAAGAAACTGTAGGCCGCTTGTAGTCCCCATTCGTTCAGTTCATAACCGTGTAATGGATTTCCTGAAGCGTCTTGGTAGAATTTCGGATCTCCGAAAGTCTCTGTTAATTCTCTTTGTGACGAGATCAAATATGCAGTGTTGGCGTTCGCAGTCTGTGTTCCTGCCGCCGTGCCGTCTCCTGCTCCGTTTGTCTTATCCTGTCCTGATGCTACTATGAATAGTGGTGTTGTACCAGCATCTGATGGTACGTAAAAACTTTCGTTTATTACTGAAACTTCTACTCCTGGTGATGTTAATGCCATTTTTCGTTTTCTCCTTGCAAGTTTAACGTATACAGAGTTATTTATTCAATCGTATGGTTTTTACGATATAACTTGCTATTTTTAGGTGCCTATATAGGCAACGTAAATAAGCATATGGTATACAACAACAGACCGCTGTGCAAGGGGTGTAAGGCAAAGCCCAGGGCCTATGCGTACAAGAAAGGCACGATCATCTACTGGCGTAGCCTGTGTGACACCTGTAACAGAAAGAAGGCCGGCAAGAAAGTGGGAGGAATCACAGCCCTACAGAGATCCGGATACAAGAAGCACAAGAAGTGTGAGCTGTGTGGATTCAGGGCACAAAAGCAATCACAACTGGACGTGTTTTTTGTTGATGGGAGTATGAGGAATACTGCTACTACTAACTTAAAAACTGTTTGCGCCAATTGTCAAAGGCTGGGCAGTGTCCGTAAGTTGGGATGGCGTATTGGTGATCTTGTTGCTGACGAGTAGATCGTCAACCTGTTGATATAACTCTTTTAAAGTTCCGTCATTTTTAATAATATAATCAAAATCTGATTTTGCCCATGCATATTCAGAAGAGTGGATTCCTGTGGGCATTATGTTGCCTTCCACGTAGCTTGTGAACCAATCAGGATCCTGCCCTCTTTTCACGAGGATAATCTTGCCACCGGACTCTCTGATTGTTTTAATCTCATTCTCAAATCTGGTATCGGAAATAACTGTGGGTTCTCCTTTGTATCTGGCCAGACAGCTGTCAATCCATATAGCATCATGCATGTTCTGACGCATCACTTCTGTGCCAAAGTGTTGTAATACCCAGCGTGGCGTTACATCCTTATTGAATTTTTTGCTCCAGAATGTATCGGGCTTTTCTCTCCATGCTCTGCTCTCCTCAGTCTTACCTTCCAACATTTCTCTATCCCAATTAAACATGGAACTGACTGCATCTTTCAAACTCTTTGCGAATGAATCTTTTTTGAAATTGTGTTCTTGTGCCAGCCTCTCTGCAACTGTGTCCTTACCGGAACCTATTAATCCTACTACACCTACTAACATAGGTTTATTATACTATTTTTTTAAACGTTTTTCAATCTCTTTTTTAACATCATGGACCGATGTTAATACCAGTTTTCGTACTCCCATTTTCTTTTCTTTTAGGGCATGTATGGCAACATTCTCTAGATCATCAACCATGTTGGTCAGTTCTTCTAGTGTGCATTTGGAAAGTTTTTTGTATCGAGTATCTATCATGACACTATTATTTAAATAGAGATCGGGGTCAATTAACCAATAACAAAACTGTGTGGTGTTCCACCTTCTTGGAAATTACCAATTTCAAGCTCAAGTCTTTCCATCTCTGCTGTACCCTCATTCTTGAGTGCATCGCCGTTTAGTGTAGTGCCACCTTGTGGTCCTGCGATGGTGTTGAACTTGCCTCTTGCTTCTCCCAACATGACCTTGGATACTGCTAGTGTGTAATCTCTGATCCACGGTTTAGAATAGATGTCCTTGAACAGTGTTATGTCTGGTCTGTAGTTGTCTGTATGCATAAGGATTGTTTCGTTATCTGCCCTGGGTCTTTGTGTGATTGTTAATTTCTTTGTTGCCACATCAAAATGGTACTGTATAAAACTTCCAAACATTTTTCCTACTAGTTCCTGGTATGATGCAAAAGCATAATAAGTGGCCAATCCGCCTGTTGCTCCTGCTCTCAACAAGTATGTGTTTGTGTAGGCCAAGTTAAAAGGTTCAAAAAGTGTTCCACCTTCTCCACCTTCTGTCCTAGAACCGACAGTCCTTCGGTTCAAGTTTCTAACATTAATTACTTCGTCTGGTAAGATGTATGAATTTTGATCTTTCTTCAGAGTAAGGAAAGCATACGACTCTTCCACAGCATTTGATGATCTCTGTCTGAATTTGTTTATAGCTCTTTCCAGTGCCGTTTGATAGTGTTTAGGGTCTAATTCAACATCAATCATACCATCACCTAGGCTATTCTTGACGTAATCAAATATTTCTTGTTGTCCTGTTTGTAGTTCTGACATACTCATATTTATAACCTTTGTCTGTGCAATAAATATGTATGATATGCCAAGATTATCCATTTTCAAGCCTGAAAAGGGCAACGACTACAAGTTCTTCGATCGTAACATCAAGGAGATGTTTACCGTGGGCGGAACCGACTTACACTTCCACAAATACATAGGTCCATATGATCAAGGTAGTTCACAGAAGGATGGAGATGCATCTCCATCACAACCGCAATATTCGGGTGACAGTCTCAACGAAAGAACCATACAGGATCTATTATTCCTTGAGAACAGGGATAGAAAATATGCTGATGACATTTATATAGTGCGTGGGATATACAATGTGCAAGATGCAGATTTCAACTTATCACAGTTTGGAATGTTCCTACAGAATGACACACTGTTTTTAACCGTTCACCTTAACGATATAGTTGAACGAATAGGAAGAAAACCCTTGGCAGGTGATGTCATAGAGTTTCCACACATGAAAGAAGACTATTCTCTAGACGAAAGCATACCTATAGCACTCAAAAGATATTACGTTGTAGAGGATGTAAACAGAGCCGCGGAAGGATTCAGTCAGACATGGTGGCCACACTTGTTAAGACTAAAAATGAAAACGATGGTTGACTCTCAGGAGTACAGAGATATTATCGGAGATGCGACGACCGAAGGTTCTCTTGCAAGTTACATGTCAACTTTTAACAGAGAAAAAACAATTAATGATCAAGTTGTAAAACAGGCAGAAGAAGATGCTCCCAAGTCTGGATTCAACTACAAACAATATTATGTTGCACCCATAGACGAGAGGGGTAACATTAGAACAGATAATGTCAACACAGAAGAAACAAGAGCAAGTGCCGACAAGAAAGTCAATGCAGTTATCGACACTCCAGCAAGTTCGCACTATGGTTTCTACATGGATGGTGATGGTGTTGCACCCAATGGTCATCCTGCAGGATTTGGAATCAGTTTTCCAAATGCAGGTATAGACAAAGGGGATTATTTCTTGAGAACAGACTTCTTACCAAACAGGTTGTTCCGTTATGACGGAACCAGATGGGTCAAGATAGAGGACTCTGTCAGAATAACTACAACAAACAACGATTCGAGAGCAAACTATAAAACAGGTTTTGTCAACAACTCATCATCTGATACCATAAATGGATTGACTGTTTCGCAAAGACAATCGCTTACAGATGCTCTCAAACCAAAGGCTGACAATTAAAAATGTTACACTTCTATGAAGGCCAGATTAGGAAATTTTTAACTCAATTTATAAGAATATTGAGTAATTTCTCTGTTGAGACCGGCAAAGGCAAAGATGATTCAATCACTTTGAGAGCTGTGCCTGTTGTATACGGAGACCCAACAAGGCAAGTTGCAAACATTCTTAGACAGAATTCTGAGAATGCATTACAGTACACACCAAAGATAGCGGCCTATGTTAGGGAGTTAAATTACGACAGGGAAAGGATGCAAAACCCATATCACATTGAGAAACAGCATCTAAAAGAAAGAGGCATTGACAGTGACGGAAACTACACAAACGAGTTAGGTGCAGGATACACTGTCGAGAAAGTTATGCCATCTCCTTTTAGATTAGAAGTCACAGCAGACATATGGAGTTCAAACACAGATCAAAAATTACAAATTTTAGAGCAGATTTTATACCTTTTCAATCCAGATTTTGAGATACAAAAATCAGACAACTACATTGACTGGACCAGTCTAAGTTATGTTGAACTGACAGGAATTACATTTAGTTCTAGAACAATCCCGGTTGGAGCAGACACAGAGATAGATATTGCAACTCTTACTTTCTCAATGCCAATATGGTTGTCACCTCCAGTGAAAGTCAAGAAATTGGGTGTTGTACAGAAAATTATCATGAGTGTTTACGACGACGATGGTGGAATAGCAAAAGGATTGATAGACGGTTCTTTGATTTCACGAAGCTTTATTACGCCAAACAATTTTGGATTATTGGTTACAGGAAACCAATTGAGGTTGTTAGGTACAACAGGAGTAAATGTTAAGTCGGGTGGGGATGGTTTCTACACAGGAGCGAAAGATCCAGGTCTAGCAGATCCTTTTGAAACATTTGGACCAGCAGTCAATTGGAAGGTGCTTCTAGAACAATATGGAGTAGTCACTAACGGTACATCACAGATTAGGTTAACGCAACCAAACGGAAATGAAATAGTAGGAACTATTGCAACAAGCACATTGGACGACACAATATTGTTGTACAGCATAGATAATGATACAATCCCTGCAAATACACTTACAGGAGTCAAGAAAATTATAAATCCTTCAACGTTCGATCCAGGCACACCAGTCAATGCTGATAGATATCTTATCATAGATGATGTTGGGGATTCCACAGCAACAGCTCAGAGCTCGACCTGGGGAACACTTATTGCCAACGTCGGTGACATCATCGAATACAGTAGTTCACAGAGCAAATGGTTGAAGGTTTTTGACGCTTCTGATCCAGATTCTACACAGCACTATGTTACCAATCTGAACACAGGAATACAGTACAGGTTCAACGGTACGGAATGGGTCAAGTCCTACGAAGGTGTCTACACACAAGGTAATTGGAGCATAGTCATAGATGGCAGTTATGTTGCCAACGACGATGCTTCTGGACAAGACGCAACTACTCCTTGATAAATCACATACAATCTGTTATAATATAGCATGGAAGACAACATCATATGTTCTGGTGCCCTTTTTTACAGCACATCAACAAAACGTTTCCTGTTCTTGCAGAGGACTGATAGTAAGACAAAAGGAATGTGGGGATTGGTAGGTGGAAGGACGAAGTACACAGAATCGGCCTTTGAAGGTCTGAAGAGAGAAATAAAGGAAGAAGTGGGTGCTATTCCCAAGTTCAAGAAAGTTATTCCCTTAGAGATGTTCACATCGAATGATGAGAAGTTTTTCTTCCACACTTATCTTATTGCGATAGAGACTGAATTCTTACCCAAGCTGAATGCTGAACACTCTGGCTACTGCTGGACTGCGTTTGAATGTTGGCCCAAGAACCTACACATGGGTCTTAAGAATACACTGAATAACAAAGCCATTAAAGGCAAGTTACAGACTATTCTAGATCTTATAACCTAAAAAAAAGGCCTTGTAGAAATACAAGGCCTTTAATTCTACTAAAAAGTATTGATATTTATTAGTTGTTTGTTCTCACTGCACAATTTACCAATTTGATTCCTGCGTCAGTTGAGCTCTCTAGTGCTCTACCAATAACATGGAATGGTGAATATGATTCACCTGTTGCGGCCGCTCTCGCACAACCTTTGATTGATGAACTAACTAATCTTTGACCTTTAGTCACTGCACCTGTTACCCTCACTGGAGTTCTTCCAGTCATCGCAACGTAAGGATGTGAATCACTGTTACCCGCCGCGGCGTTCATGGCATATGCTGGTTGATCAGATATGACACCAAAAACTTGATCAGATAAATCTGCTGTTGTTTCTGTGATCTCTGCTTCACCACCAACCATTACTACTGCACCAGTTGCCATAGGAGCGTCTGCTTCGAAACGCTCGGCAACGTCCGCGTACTGGGCCGAAGTTGCTAAGGCGTGTACAACGTTACATCTCACATCGACCAAGTTAGTCTCTGTGGCTGTTATTGTTGATAATGTTTCATTGTCTGTACCCCTAGAGGCTCTCAATGCTGTGAAGGCACCACCCGCGTTTCCATGGATAGTTGTTCCGTCATCTGCAAATGATTCATCCCAAACCCAGAAAAGATCTTGTTCTGTGGTAGTTGATGAGACACCCCTGTTAATTACTAGACCCGAGTAAGTTGGCATACCAGAAGCGGCAGAAACGTTTCTGTTCACTTCAATAAGATTGTCTTCAACTTGTAACGTTGTAGTGTTGGTAGTTGTGATGTTACCAGCTACTGTTAAAGTTCCACTTACTACCAAATCGTTTGAAACGATTGTTTGACCAACTGCTGTGATAGTACATGTTCCAGAAGATGAAATAGTTAAGTTTGTCCCGTCTCCTTCTATCTTCTCACCTGCATCACCAAAAACTATTCCTCTGTCATTGGCCATGTGTACATCCGAAGCTGTCGCTAAATTGATTTTACCACCCGATGTGATTGTTAGGTCTGTGTTATCTGTTTCGATGTTCTCACCACCATCACCAAGACGTATTCCAACGTTGACCGGAACGTTTACATCCGCCGTTGCCGCCAAGGTTATGTCTGCACCTGAAGTGATTGTAAGGTCTGTGTTGTCACCTTCAATCTTCTCACCTGTACCAAATGTTATACCAATGTTTGCTGGTATCTCAACATCTGAAGTGGCCGCTAATACAATTTTAGCACCCGAAGTAACAGTTAAGTCTGTGTTGTCACCCTCGATCTTCTCACCAGTTCCAAATGTAATTCCAACGTTAGCCGGTATCACAACGTCTGTTGTTGCTGTCAAGTTCAATGCACCACCCGATGTCACAGTCAAGTCTGTGTTATCACCTTCGATCTTTTCACCAGTTCCAAATGTGATACCAACGTTAGCTGGTACTACTACATCTGCTACTGCTGTTAAATTAATGTTGTTACCTGCTATAGTCAAGTCAGTTCCATCACCTTCGATCTTCTCGCCGTCATCTCCAAAAGTTAAACCAATGTTTGCTGGTATGTTGATGTCACCGTTTGAACCTACGCTGATCGATAAGTCAGTTCCATCTGACTCGATCTTTTCAGCACCCGAGGCATCAAAAGCAAGTCCAACGTTGTTTGGAATGTGTACGTCTGATGTTGCTGTTAAATTTATCTTTGCACCGGAAGTGACCGTTAAGTCTGTGCTGTCACCTTCGATCTTTTCTCCTGTACCAAATGTTATTCCCACGTTAGCTGGTACAACGATGTCTGCTACTGCTGTAAGGTTTATGTTGTTTCCTGCGATAGTTAAGTCTGTTCCATCACCCTCAATTTTCTCAGCATCATTACCAAAAGTCAAACCGATGTTTGCTGGTATGTTTACGTCAGCACCTGCTGTAAGATTGATGTCACCTGTACCTGCAGTGTCTATCGTGAAGTCTGCATTTGATCCGTTTGTTACGATATCGTTTACTGATAAATCTGTTACTAACGGTCCGTTAAGAACTGGTGCTGTTAATGTTTTGTTTGTAAGTGTTAGTGTTGCCGTCGCTTGGTCGTCAACATACTTCTTGTTTGCTACGTCACCGTCATTACTTGGCGCCGCTGTCGCTAGTCCTACAATGGTGTTAGCTGAAGCTGATATTACTATATCACCTACTTCTAATCCGTTGTTTACTCTAAAGTTTCGTGTTGTCATGGTTCCATATCTCCCGCATGATTGTTAATATTGCAGGTATTTATGCTATTTGTAGGTTTATTCTGCTAGACAGTTGATTCTGTACGCATTGACCACTGTGGATCCACCTGACGTGGATGATATGGACAATTCCAGGCTGTTATCTGCATCTGATTTGAATGAGGCTGAGAATTCAAGTTGAGTTGTTTCCTTGGTTGACACAAAAGGTCCTTGGGACACAGAGGCCTCTCCTGGTGCACCAGCACAGTAAACTTCCTGTACACTGTACACACCTTCAGTGGCATTCTTGCCCACCACGTAGTACATAGCCGCTGTGGCATCATCTAGATCAAAGTTGTCAAATGCTGTGGCAGTTGAACTCACTGTTGTGGCTCCTATGATCTTCTGGTTGGCATTTGAAACAGCTGTCATGGAGTCTGCAAGTAAAGTTTTGTGTATTTTCAAAGATAGATTTGGTGTCAATCCCGCCGCCGATAATACAACATTATCGCCTGATATAGCCGCTGATAGCGTGACCATGTCATTGTTACCAGACTGTAGAGTGCCATACTGTGTCACGAATGCGTTTGTGCCATCATGCACAACAAGAGCTTCTGTGACTCCTGTCTCTGTCTTGGCATTGTCGTCTATCACGATCAAATATTTCGCCGCCCTGAACGATGCGTGTGCGAATGTGTCTATGCTTTCTGAAGCAGAATCCACATCTGTGTTTGCAGTCGTAATGGTTACACCCGCCGTCTCGTTGGCAGTGTTGGCCCTTGATAGTGGAATCTTGTAGTAACTGATCTTGGAGTCTGCACTGGGGGCCACTATTTTTACCCTGACCTGGCTACTGGATATGTCCGCCGATGTTGTTGGCAGAGAGTTGTCTGAACCAGAGGCGCCACCCCTGGCACCACTTATGAAAGAGTCGCTGTTATTGTGAGCAACAGTGAAACATGATGCACTGGAATGATCGTTTGTAAGATCTGTCAATGCCATGAAGTACCATGCCACGTCGGCAC
>Ga0209425_10005547_pt1 | contig 12364 bp, 10 predicted proteins | sample COG_05_FD_184749 | JGI IMG/M metagenome (GOLD analysis project Ga0209425, IMG submission 184749) | Pelagic Microbial community sample from North Sea - COGITO 998_met_05 (SPAdes) (version 2) | ecosystem: Environmental > Aquatic > Marine > Neritic zone/Coastal water | place: Helgoland, sampling... | reverse complement strand
CTTTTTTTGTTACTTGGTATATTAACAATATTTGAAGCCACACTTACTTTGCCTGGTATTGCTGGAATAATTTTAACTGTTGGTATGGCGGTAGATGCCAACGTATTAATTTTTGAGAGAATTAAAGAAGAATCAAAGAACGAAAAAAATAATATTATCGCCTTTGACAGTGGTTATACAAAGTCTAGAACAGCAATATTAGATGCAAATATAACAACTTTATTAGCTGCTATAATATTGTTTTTTATGGGTTCTGGGCCGATAAAAGGATTTTCAATCACCCTAGGTATTGGAATTATTACAACTCTTTTTTCAGTTTATTTTATTGCCAGACTATTTACATCAATTTTTGTTTCTAGAAACAAAGATACAAAAGGGCTTATATAAATGATTAAATTCAATAGATTTTATAATCAATTTAATATTTTATCTTCACTATTAATAATAGCATCACTAATATTGTTGATTTTTAAGGGTTTAAATTTTGGAATTGACTTTAAAGGTGGAACATTAATTGAGTTAAGATCAAGTGATCCAAAAATTAATGTTTCAAGCTTAAGAGATAATTTATCCCAAATGAATCTGGGAGATGTTTCTGTAAAAAAATTTGGAAATGATAAAGATTATTTAATAAAATTTGAAAACGAAAACAATAAAAAAAATATAGTAGAAGAAATTAAATCAAATTTAGATAAATCGTTTGGTAGCAAATTTGATTTTAGAAGAGTTGAAAATGTTGGGCCCAAAGTAAGTTCTGAATTATTAAGATCTGGTATTATTGCAATAAGTATTTCTTTAGCTGTAATGTTGATTTACATCTGGATAAGATTTGAATGGCAGTTCAGTTTAGGAGCTATAATTGCATTATTTCACGACATTATTGTAACCCTTGGTTTGTTTTCTCTTTTGAACTTAGAAATAAATTTATCAATTATTGCAGCTGTTTTAACTATTGTTGGTTATTCTATGAACGACACTGTAGTTATTTTTGACAGAGTAAGGGAAAACTTAAAAAAATATTCTGATATAAAAATATTTGAATTAACAAATATCTCAATTAACGAAACTTTATCAAGAACCTTAATTACCTCTATTACAACCCTGTTAGCTTTACTCTCAATATTTTTTTTTGGTGGTGAAATTTTAAAAGGATTTTCTTTAGCTATGATTTTTGGTGTAGTGTTTGGTACTTATTCATCTATATACATAGCAAATACAGTGCTTGTAAGATTAAATGTTACTCAAAAAACAATTATAAAAGAAGATTAAAATTTTAATAAAGATTTTGAGCTGCTACCATTGTAAAAAGCATTGGAAGCGAAAGTAATGTGTTAGTTCTGGAAAATAACATTGCTGTTTTTGCTGATTTAGCTTTAATATCTGGTTCACATTCAACCAACCCTAAAGCTCTTTTTTGATTTGGCCAAATAACAAACCATACATTATAGGCCATAATAACACCAAGCCACATACCTATTCCGATAGCAGTATTTTTTTGAATACCAGATCCAATACTTAGAGTCATTGCGTCGTGTAAGTAACCATTTGTATAAGCCAAAATGAACCCAGACAAGATTGTAAATGCAGCTGCCCATCTAAAATAAAATAATGCTGCTGGAGCAATTACTTTTCCTATTGCTGGTTTTTGTTCATCAGGAATTTTACTCATATTAGGTATTTGAACAAAGTTAAAATACCAAAGTAAGCCAATCCACATTATAGCGACAACCACATGAATATATCTTAATAACCAGCTCCAAAACAAAATATCAAAAGCGAATCCATCATTTAAATAAAATAATCCTAAAAACAATAATATAGTTAAAATTATAGATGCGTGAATAGTTTTAGATAAAGATGATAATAAATTAAACATGATTCTCAATTACTATACACTAAATTATCAAGAATTTAACATTCTTTAATATTTTTATCTCAATAATGGTTTAAGAAATTGACCAGTATAACTGCCAGAAACATTACAAATCTCTTCAGGTTTGCCTTCGGCAATAATATTACCACCTTTTACCCCGCCCTCAGGCCCCATATCAACTATATAATCAGCTGTTTTGATAACATCTAAGTTATGTTCAATCACAACAACAGTATTTCCAAGTTTTACAAAAGTATGAAGTATTTCTAGTAACTTTTTAATATCATGTTGATGAAGACCAGTTGTCGGTTCATCTAAAATATACATTGTTCTACCAGTTGATCTTTTGGAAAGCTCTTTTGCAAGCTTTATTCTTTGTGCTTCACCACCCGAAAGTGTTGTCGCTTGTTGACCAATTTTAATGTAACCTAAACCTACTTTTTTAAGAGTTAAAAGTTTTGTTTTAATATTAGATATATTCTCAAAATACTCACAACCTTCATCTACCGACATATCCAATACATCAGCAATACTTTTGTCTTTAAATTTAATTTCTAATGTTTCTCTATTGTATCTGGTACCTTTACACTCATCACACTGAATATAAACATCAGGTAGAAAATGCATTTCATAAGTAATTACTCCATCTCCTTCACAGGCCTCGCACCTCCCACCTTTAACATTAAAAGAAAATCTGCCAGGCTTGTATCCTCTAGTTTTAGACTCAGGTAAACTCGTAAACCAGTCTCTAATTGGTCCAAAAGCACCTGTATAAGTAGCAGGATTTGATCTAGGTGTTCTTCCAATTGGAGATTGATCAATGTCAATAATCTTATCAATTAATTCTACCCCTTTATAACTTTTAAATGCTTTAGGAACTTTTCTAGCTTTATTATTCAGTGTTAGATTTAATGCATGATATAAAGTTTGTAATATTAATGTAGATTTACCACTACCTGATACACCAGTTACACAAGTAAAACTACCAGTAGGGATTTTAAGATTTATATCATTAAGATTATTTCCACTAGCACCATTAATTTCAATGAACCTACCATTTTTGGCTAATCTACGAGTTTTTGGAATTTCGATTTTTTTCTTATTTGATAAATATTGACCTGTAATACTATTTTTATTTTTTTTAATTTCCTCATAAGTTCCCTGGGCAGTTATTTCCCCTCCGTTAGTTCCAGCTTCTGGGCCCATATCAATAATATGATCTGCACTTTCCATTGTTTCTGTATCATGTTCAACAACAATTACTGTATTACCTAAATCTCTAAGTCTTTTAAGTGCATTAATAAGTTTTACATTGTCTTTTTGATGCAAACCTATTGAAGGTTCATCTAGTACATATAAAACACCTGTTAATCCTGAACCAATTTGTGATGCTAATCTTATTCTTTGAGCCTCACCACCCGAAAGGGTACCTGACTCTCTTGATAGTGTTAGATAATCCAATCCAACGTTAAGCAAAAAATTTAATCTTTCATTAATTTCTTTTAATACATGCTCTGCAATCTTAAATTGTCTTTGATCTAAATTTTTTTCTAAATCCTTAAACCATTGAGCTGAGTCTAAGATTGATTTTTTTGTTACTTCACTAATATTGTGATTATTAATTTTTACACATAAAGCTTCTTCTTTAAGTCTGTCACCATTGCATCCCTCACAAGCAGAATCTGACTGATATTCAGCTATTGCTTCTCTTTTCCATTCACTATCAGATTCTAAAAATCTTCTCTCCAGGTTGTTTATTACACCTTCAAAAGTTTTTTTATGTGAATATTTTTCATATCCATCATCATAATTAAATTTAATTTCATCTTCATCAGACCCAAATAGAATTACATCTTTTATTTTTTTAGGTAATTTTTTCCATTTCTCGTCTAATGAAAAATCATAATGTTTAGCAATTGACGCAAGTGTTTGAGCGTAATATAAAGTTGTTGATTTTGCCCATGGTTCAATTGCTCCATCTGCTATACTTTTTCTTTCATCGGGAATTACTAAATTAGGGTCTACATTTAGTTTAATTCCTATACCCTCACATTCTTCACAAGCACCATAAGGACTGTTAAAAGAGAAAAGTCTTGGCTCAATTTCTTCAATTGTAAAACCACTTTCAGGACAAGCAAACTTAGTTGAATAAATTAGTTTTTCAATTTTTCTAAACTTTTGAGGTAAAGTTTCATCTTCATATTCGACAAAAACTAATCCATTAGATAAGTTAACTGCTGCTTCAACACTTTCTGCAAGTCTGTTTCCTAGCTTTGAATTTAAAACAATTCTATCAATAAGCACAGAAATATCATGCTTAATTTTTTTATCAAGATTAGGTGATTTTTCAATATCATATAAAATATTATCAATTTTAATTTTTCTAAATCCTCTTCTTTTATAACTTAGAATATCTTTTTTATATTCACCCTTACGACCCCTAACTACTGGAGCATAAATATAAATTGTTGATTTTTTTGGCAGTTTTTTAATCAAATCAACAATTTGAGTAATTGTTTGAGATGTAATTGCTTTACCTGTGAATGGAGAATAGGGTATACCTGCTCTTGCAAATAATACTCTCATATAATCATATATTTCTGTTACCGTTGCAACAGTGGACCTAGGGTTTTTTGATGTGTTTTTTTGTTCTATTGCTATAGCTGGACTTAAACCTTCTATAAGGTCTACATTAGGTTTTTTCATTTTATCTAAAAACTGTCTTGCATATGCTGATAAACTTTCAACATACCTTCTTTGTCCTTCAGCGTAGACAGTATCAAAGGCTAATGATGATTTTCCAGAACCTGAAAGTCCAGTTATAACAACAAACTGATCTTTTGGGATCTCAACAGAAACATTCTTTAAATTATGTTCCTTAGCACCCTTAATAACTATCTTTTTGATCATAATTTTTGTTGCTTTAAATTAATAAAATTAATATTCAGAATAAATTGTGATATAAAACTAATTAATTAATTAAACAAATATTAAAATATTATGGCTGGAAGTTTAAATAAAGTGTTATTAATTGGTCGTTTGGGCGCAGACCCTGAGATCAAACAAATGGTAAATGGAAAAAGTGTAGCTAGGCTTAGTTTAGCAACAAGTCAATCTTGGAAAGATAAAAGTACAGGTGAAAAGAAAGAAAAAACTGAATGGCACCGTGTAGTTGTATTTAATGAAGGACTTGTAAATGTAATACAACAATATCTTAAAAAAGGTGCCCAAATCTACGTTGAAGGTCAATTAACAACGAGAAAATGGAAGGATGAACAATCGGGCCAAGATAAATATTCAACTGAAGTTGTTCTACAGGGTTATAATTCTACCTTAACAATGCTTGGTGGTGGTAATACTGGTGGTGGAATTCAAAATGACACCTCACAACAAAACAACATTGAAGATTCTTCTCAAGCATCAAACGATATGGATGACGAAATTCCATTTTAGTATTTATGCAAAAAACTGAAGTACCCAAAGATACCAACATAAAATTGATTTCTATGCATGATGAGATGAGTTCATCTTATCTATCTTATGCAATGAGCGTTATTGTTAGTCGTGCCTTACCAGATGTGAGAGATGGATTAAAACCAGTCCACCGTAGAATTTTATACGCAATGTATAAAGGAGGCTATGATTGGTCAAAACAATTTAGAAAATCTGCTAGAATAGTCGGGGATGTTATTGGTAAATATCACCCTCATGGAGATCAATCTGTCTATGATGCTTTAGTAAGAATGGTTCAAGATTTTTCTATGAGTTTGCCTCTAGTTCAAGGACAAGGTAATTTTGGTTCAATTGATGGAGATCCTGCGGCAGCTATGAGATATACTGAAACAAGACTGTCAAAAGTTTCTCAGTTTTTAATAGATGACATTGAAAAAAATACAGTCTCATACAAAAGTAATTATGATGAAACAGAAAAAGAGCCAACCGTTTTACCAGCACAGTATCCAAATCTTTTAGTTAATGGAGCTGGAGGTATAGCAGTTGGTATGGCAACCAGTATTCCTCCTCACAACTTGGGTGAAATAATTGATGGAACGCTAGCTTTGATTGATAATAAAGATATTAAAATTAAAGACTTAATGAAACATATTCCAGGCCCAGATTTTCCAACAGGTGGAGTAATTATTGGCAAAGATATTATTAAACAAGGCTATAATAATGGAAGAGGGTCTTTTAAAATTAGAGGTGAGGTATCTTCAGAATCACTCAAAAATGGAAGAGATAGATTGGTAATTACATCAGTTCCTTATCAAGTTAATAAATCAGTTCTAAATGAAAGAATTGCACAATTAGTTAGAGAGAAAAAAATTGAAGGTATAAAAGATATAAGGGACGAGTCCAATAGAGAAGGTATAAGAGTGGCAATTGATTTAAGAAATGGTGTTGAGCCAGAAACAATTAAAAGACAACTTTACAAAAATACTCAAATTGAAAGTTCTTTTGGCTTTAATACATTAGCAATTGTAGAAGGAAAACCAAAAACATGTAACTTAAAAGATTTTTTAATAAACTTTTTATCCTTCAGAGAAGATGTTGTTGTTAAAAAGACAAAATTTGATCTTCAAAAGGCAGAGGAAAGAGCTCATATTTTATTAGGATTATCTGTATCTGTAGAAAACTTAGATAAGATTATTAAGATTATTCGTTCATCTAAATCACCTGACGACGCCAAGAAATCTATATTAAAAATGAAATGGAAAATTAGTCGAACACAAAAATTGATTTCTTTAGTTGAAGGAAAAAAAAATAAAAATAGCTACTTATTATCAGAACCTCAAGTTGTTGCTATTTTAGAGTTAAGACTACAAAAATTAACTGCTCTTGGAATAAATGAAATAGAAGTTGAGATAAAAAAACTTGCTGAATTAATTGCTAAATTTAAGAAAATCATATCTTCTAAAAAAGAGCTTTTAAAAGTTATTAGTGAAGAACTTAAGAACATTAAGGAAAAATTTGCTGTTCCAAGAAGAACTAAGATTATAGATGCGGTTTTAAATTATGATATCGAAGAAACGATTCAAAAACAATCAGTGATAATAACCGTTACCCTACAAGGATATATTAAAAGAGGCTCATTAGATGGTGTTAAACAACAAAAAAGAGGTGGTAAGGGTAAATCAGGAATTACAACAAGAGAGCAAGACTCTGTTATTCAAACATTGTCAGTAAATACCCACACATCAGTACTTTTTTTTTCAACAGAAGGATTGGTTTATAAGATCAAAGCTTGGAAAATTCCTGAAGGCTCTACAACTTCCAAAGGTAAATCTTTGTTCAATATTTTACCCCTTAAGAGTCATCAATCAATTAGTTCAATTATGCCCATGCCAGAGGATGAAACTGACTCTAATAATTATCAAATTATTTTTGCTACTGCTCAAGGTAAAGTTAGAAAAAATAGTTTAGAAGATTTTTCATCAATAAATGCTTCAGGTAAAATTGCTATGAAATTAGATAATAATGATAAAATTGTAGGTGTTAAAATTTGTAAAGATGATCAAGATATAATTTTGAGCACCAAACTTGGAAAGTGTATTAGATTTGAAGCAAAAAAACTTAGAGTATTTAAAGGGCGATCCTCTAAAGGAATTAAAGGAATAGAATTATCTCCAAATGACCAAATTGTATCTTTGTCAGTCATAAACAATGATAACAGCAAGAAGAATGGTAAAAAATCTAAAGATGAAATATCTGAATCAATAGCAAATGAAAGATTTGTATTATCTATTACAGAAAATGGATATGGTAAAAAAACTTTACACACAGATTATCGAGTTACAAACCGTGGAGGAAAAGGAATCATTGGAATTGTCAACTCTCCTAGAAATGGAAATATAACTTCATCATTCCCTGTGAATGAAGGTGATGAAATACTTATTTCTACAAATAAAGGTCGTGTAATTAGAGTTGCTGTTAAAGAGATTAGAACAGCTGGAAGAAACACACAGGGTGTTAGAATTATTAAATTATCAGGTGATGAAAAAGTTGTTTCTGCAATTAAAATAGATGATAACTTAATTTAATGAATAAGATTGCTATATACCCAGGTACATTTGATCCTATTACTTATGGACATATTGACGTTATTAAAAAAGCTTTAAAATTATTTGATAAAATAGTTGTTGGTGTATCAAATGTAAATAATAAAAATTATTTATTTAGTTCAGATGAGAGAATAGACATTGTTAATAAAGCTTTATTTAAAGACCTTAAACTTAACAAAAAAAAAATAATAATTTTATCTTTTAATTCTTTGACAACAGATTTATGTAAAAAGTTCAAATCCAATATAATTTTAAGAGGCTTAAGAGCTGTATCAGATTTTGAATATGAGTTCCAACTAGCAGGCATGAATAGAAAATTAAACAACAATATAGAAACAATTTTTTTAATGTCAGATGTTGAAAGTCAAATTATTTCTTCAAGATTTGTTAAAGAGATTGCAAAATTAAATGGTGATATAAAAAAATTTACTACCAAAAGTACAATTAGATCTTTAAAGGATAAGTATGAATAGATATCTTGTTAATATATTAATTTTATTTTTTTTAATTACCAATCAATCAATAGCACAGGAGAATATAATGATTTTAAAATTAAAAGATGGAAATGTAAAAATAGAGTTGTTTCCAGACGTTGCACCTAACCACGTTAAAAGGATTAAAGAACTAGCTGAAGCTGGTAAGTATGATAATGTGGTGTTTCATAGAGTTATAGATGGTTTCATGGCACAAACAGGAGATGTTAAATTCGGTAATTCAAACTCAGGTGATTTTGATTTAAAAAGAGCAGGTATGGGAGGGTCTGATCTACCAGATTTAAAACAAGAGTTTAGCAATTTACCTCATGACAGAGGTACATTGTCTATGGCCAGATCATCAGATCCTGATAGTGCTAATAGTCAATTTTTTATTTGTTTTAAAGCGTCACCATTTCTAGACAAACAATACACTGTTTTTGGAAAAGTTATTGATGGTATGGATTATGTAGATAAGATTAAAAGAGGTGATGAAAGTAATAATGGTTCAGTATCCAATCCAGATAAAATTATTAGTCTCAAATCTTTATAATTTTAAATGGCATTAAAAGATTTTGCTTTTAATGTTTTAAAAAAGGATAAGTTTGCTAGATGTGGATTAATAGAAACTCATAGAGGTAACATTAATACCCCAGCTTTCATGCCCGTTGGAACGCAAGCAACTGTTAAGGCATGCACTATAAATGATATTAAAAAAACTGGGTCAGAAGTCATACTTTCAAACACATATCATTTAATGATAAGACCAGGCGTAGAGCGTATTCAAAACGCAGGTGGATTACATCAGTTTATGAATTGTGATTTGCCTATATTGACTGATTCAGGTGGATTTCAAGTAATGTCATTATCAAAACTGAATAAAATTGATAGAGAAAAAGGAGCAATTTTTAATTCACATGTCGATGGAAAAAAATTCTATTTAAGTCCTGAAGAAAGTATAAGGATTCAGCTAGGACTTAATTCGGATATTGTAATGATTATGGATGAGTGTCCAAAAAAAACTACTGATTACGATGTAATAAAAAAATCGATGGATCTATCTTTATATTGGGCCAAAAGATCAAAAAAAGCTTTTGGTAAAAATCCACACAAAGCATTATTTGGTATCATACAAGGAGGGCTTTTTAATGACTTAAGAAAGAAATCTTTAGAATCTTTAATTGAAATTGGCTTTGATGGATATGCTTTAGGAGGTCTTGCTGTTGGAGAAAGCCAAATAGAAATGTTTGAAGTTTTAGATAATATAAAGTCAAACCTTCCACCAGAAAAACCTCATTATCTAATGGGAGTTGGGACTCCATCAGATATTTTAGGTGCTGTAAAAAGAGGTATTGATATGTTTGATTGTGTTATGCCTACAAGATCAGGAAGAACAGGCTTGGCATTTACATGGAATGGAAGAATAAATATTAAAAATAACAAATATCAGAAAGATAACTCACCACTTGATCCTAGTTGTGACAATTTAAACTTGAATAACTATTCTAAAAATTATTTAAATCACCTTTTTAATACTAACGAAATATTAGGTTCCATGCTTTTAACACTTCACAATATCAATTTTTACCAGGAATTAATGAGTGCTATACGAAAAAATATTAGCAACGGTACCTTTGATGTATTTCATGACAAATACGTTGATAAGTTGTAAATCCGAAGTTTTTCTTTAAATTCATGTTTGAATTATTAGAATAAATCTATATATACAAATTTCATTCAGATGAATAATGTGGGCCCTTAGCTCAGTTGGTAGAGCAATTCCCTTTTAAGGAATGGGTCGATGGTTCGAGTCCATCAGGGCTCACCATAATATTCATATTTATTAGTTGGTATTTTTTTATATTTTAATTGGTGGGTAATCTAAGATTATCTCATTAGTCCACTCATTAATTTTTTTAATTCTGTTATCGGCTGAAGGATGTGTGCTCATAAATTCAGGAGGAGCCTTACCTTTATTAAACTCTTTCATTCTTTCCCAAATTTTAACAGTTTCCCTAATATCATAACCAGATAAAGATGAAAAAATCATACCAAGATAATCAGCTTCACTTTCTTGCTTCCTATTAAAAGGATTCATTATTCCTAGTTGTGACAACAAACCAACAGTATTCATTCCAGACATTCTATTTACTTGTGATAATTTACCGCCACTAAGAATATCTATTAGTTGAGTACTTGTATTTAAAATCATTCCTCTGCTTGCTCTTTCTACAGAATGTTTAGCAACAGCATGCGCTATTTCATGACCCATTACTGCAGCAAGTCCGTTACTGTTTTTTGTTACATCTAATATACCTGTATAAACAGCAATTTTACCTCCAGGCATACACCAAGCATTCCTAACTTTCTTATTATCAATTAGTATATATTCCCAATCAAAATTTACTGTAGGATCATCAATTTTTGCATTATGAAAATATTCACCTATAGCATTTTCCATTTTGCTACCAATTTCTTTAATTTCATTTAACTTTTTTTTATCATTGCTTAGTTTTTCTTTTTCCTTAACTTTTTCATAAATTTGAGCTGCTTGAGCATTTAATTTTGCTTCAGGAATAATCTTTAATTGACGTCTTTCAGTAATTGGAGCCGTGGAGCATCCATTTAAGACAAATCCACAACAACCACATCCCACATAACTTAAAAATTTTCTTCTATTCATTTTGATTCTAAATTGATAATATATATATACTTATGAATCTAAATAATAAAATTTTATTAATACTTTTTATTATTGCAATTACTTTCGTCGTATATTCTAGCTTCAATTAAATGAAAAAACACAATAAAAAGAGATCATTAGCATTAATTTTAAGAAATTACTTCATTACAGGTGTTGTAGTACTAATTCCAATTGGATTTACTCTATACTTGAGTAAAATCTTAATCAGTCTTTCGTCAAAAATAATACCAGAAAATATAAATCCAAATAATTATTTACCATATTCAATTCCTGGAATTGAAATTATTGTATCAGTCTTATTTATCACTTTTGTTGGAGGATTATCATTATCATTTTTAGGGAAAAAAATTCTTAAACTCATTGATGATTTATTTAAAAGAATACCATTTTTGAGAACTGTTTATACGGCTATCTTACAAATGACTGAGACTTTTTCAAAAAAAGATGATGATAAAAAAAGTGTAGTTTTAATCGAGTATCCCAGAAAAGGTGTGTGGGCAGTTGGATTTGCAACTAAAGAAAATACAGGTGAGATGGCTCAAAAAACTAATCAAAAACTTATAAATGTATTTGTACCAACAACACCAAATCCTACAAGTGGTTTTTTAATAATGTTTCCAATAGATGAAGTTATTTATTTAGATATGACTTTTGAAGAAGCTTCCAAATTTATTGTATCCGCAGGAACCTCATCAAGTAAAAATTAAGCTAAATCATTAATTATATCAGCTCTATCATATAATTTAATAAGAGGTTTATACTTGCTAATATCTTCGCTAGATTTTTCTATTCTTTTCATTTCTTTTTCAGCTAAGAGAAAAAGGTCATTGTTATGAATTGGGTCAGCTAATTTAAAATTTTTAATTCCACTTTGCTTGAATCCAAGAATATCACCAAAACCTCTAATTTTCATATCTTCTTCTGAAATTATAAAACCATCATTAGTATTTTTTAAGATATTTATTCTTTTTTTTGCATTTTCAGTTAAATTAGATTTAAACATAAGTATGCATGTTGAATCCTTACTTCCTCTACCAACACGACCTCTTAGCTGATGTAATTGAGAAAGCCCAAATTTATTAGCATTTTCTATTATTATGACATTAGCGTTTGGAAAATCTATACCTACTTCTATAATTGTAGTGGACACTAAAATTCTAAATTTTTTATTTAAAAAATCATTTAATATTAATTCTTTTTCTGCAATGTTTGTTTTGCCGTGAAGTAAAGAAACTTGTTTAGGGAATAATTTATT
>Ga0209425_10005543_pt1 | contig 12370 bp, 17 predicted proteins | sample COG_05_FD_184749 | JGI IMG/M metagenome (GOLD analysis project Ga0209425, IMG submission 184749) | Pelagic Microbial community sample from North Sea - COGITO 998_met_05 (SPAdes) (version 2) | ecosystem: Environmental > Aquatic > Marine > Neritic zone/Coastal water | place: Helgoland, sampling... | reverse complement strand
TACCTAATCAGTTAATACCTGCTAGACCAGGACACGTACCTAGAAAACATACTGAATCTACTATGGTTATTCGTATACCATTAGAACAAAAGATTAATGGACGTACAATTAAAGCGTCTATAAAAAATCAATTTAAAGAATTAGGTAATACTAGAATATTAGATTTAACTGGTAAATTATTAACTAAAAAACAACAAGCAAAACGTGCTGAAGTTATGGGTATATTACGTCAATTTGGTGTAACAGTAGCTATGGTAGATTCTCCTAGAGCTGCGTATGCTTGGTCTAGAGAAAACTTAACAAGCTTAGATAATAAATCTATGTATATTATTGATAAAGCTGCTGAATTACAAATGAATGAAATAGCAGACTTTAGAATTAGAGAACAACAAGCTGTCATGGGTATTAGATTAAGAAATGAACAGATAGATTATACAGTAAAGTCTGACCCATTAGAAACAGCTTTAGAGAATGCTAGAGCAGCAGATACTGCTTTTTCTAATATAGGTTTATTACAACTTAAAAAAGAATGGGTTAATACTTATATGCCTATGAAAGGTAAAGTATTTACATTTGAAGCTATAGCTGATAAAACAGGTATGATAGAAAGTGATATAGTAGTACCTGATTTTCCTTTAGATATTAGTACAATAACTCCAACTAATGTCCAATATGGTGAAATTACTAGACAAGCTAAAGCAGATTGGTGGTTAATTACTAATAAAGAACGCTCTTCTATGGCAGTAGATAGTAAATATTCTGCTCATGCTATACGTAAATTAGCTAACTTAGTAGGTAATATAACAGAGAATACTAGATTTAGTGGTACTGCTAAAACTGCTAGAGAAGTACAAAAGAATCCTGATGCTGTAGTAGGTTCTCCATTAACTGCAGTAACAACATTACAGTTATTAGTTAATGCTCCTAAACAATTGTTTTTACAGGGAGCTGCAGCTTTAGCTAATATATCTGCAGTAAGTAAAGGTGGTCCTTTAGGTTATGAGTTCTATCAAAATTGGGTAACAGTAATGGCTTTAACTCATCGTTATGCTAAGCTAACTAATGATTTTAAAAAGAGTGGTAAAGATATTATGAGAGTTAATGATGCTTTCTTTCAAGACCATTTACCAAACTCTTTAAATGATAAAAATATTATGAAATATAGTCCTAAACAATTAGAAATGCTTGTTCAAGGAATTAAAGAGTTTTCTATATCTTTAGTAGGAGACCATATTTATACTCAAGGTATACTAATTAATAGACCTCCTCATTTAGGAGAAAGTCCTTTTACTCCAGGAGCTTTAAGTAAAACAGCAGTTAAAGGATTAACTGATGTTGGCTTTGGTGCTGGTGAATTATTCCAAAGATTTGGTCAAGTAGTAGCAGCATTAGAAAACTGGAAGAATCAAAATCCAGGTAAGTCTTGGGAGAATAAAAAAGTAATATCTCAAATTATGTGGGACGCATATCGATTATCAGGAAGTATGACTAAGGCAACAAACTTAGCTTGGCAAAATAGTTTATTTTTACGTACACTTGCTCAGTTTAAATCATTTATGGCTAAGATTACAGAAGCAGCAATTAATCCTAATGCTACTCCTTTTGATTTTGCAACTAGACTAAAAGCTTTAGCATGGAATACTGTTTACTTTGGTGCATCTATTGCAGGAGTAGGTGTTGTTATTAATAAAGTATTAGAGTCTATGGATAGTCCTACAGCATGGTGGTTAGCTAGAATGCATGAAAGATTAAATTTAGCTTATGTAGTAGGTAATTATATTGGTGATTCTATAATGCCTGATGATAGAAAATCTATGTCTAAGTTTGGTGATTTATATAGTATCTATGGAGATGACTTTGCTTTCTTAGGTCCTTATGCTATTGTGGTTGAATTAATTATAGGTATCTATAATGAAGATATTAATTACAATAATGCAGGAGCAGCTTTAAGTTGGTTTAAGCGTACTATAAATGTAGGTGATGAAATTCTAGATATTTGGGTAAGAAACCCTGAAGCGTATAAAGATGAAAATGTAGCTAGGTCTATGCAATCATTAGCTAAATTATTTCCACCTACTAAAGCATATATGCAGTTTGTTAAAGAACGAGAAAATGATTTTATTGCTGCAACTAAAACAGGACATGAGTATGGATTTAAACAAACGGAATCAGAAGCATGGTTTAAAGCATTCTGGGGTGTGCAAACATCTAAAAATGAATACCTTTGGGAAGTTCAAACATCTGCTTCAGATAGAAGAAAGTCATTAACAGAACATGCTAGACGTTATATGACTATAATATCTTCTAGTGCTAAAGGAGGTGTTCCTACATATATGGATATAGCTAAAGGCTTATCTGATTATATAGTAGTATTAAATGGTGTTGGATTTATAGCTAATAGTAATGAACATACTGAATTTGTTTCTGAAGTATTTGGTATAATGGGTAGACAACAAACTCCTATAGCTCAAAACTTTATTAAAAATTACTATCAAAGAATTTTTACTGGTCAGTTAATGACAACAAAAGAAATAATAGCAGCTAGAAAAATAATTGAATTAAATTATGATGAAGGTAGTGAAGAGTATAAAGTAGCTAATGACTTTTTAAATAGTATGAAAGCTTTAGATACTGCAAGGTCTCTTGGAACAGATAACGTTGAACAACTAAAAGATAAAAATAATACACTTTTTAATAATAAGGAATAAAAATGGCAGAATTTGACACAACTAAAATGACACAAACTAAACCAGAGTTAACTTATACTACTCCACAAGCTATGCCTGCTAAGTTTAGTAATTTAGGTGCGGCAGCTTCTTTAGCTGATACTGCTATTAAAGGAGCTGTAGCTTTAGATAAAAGAATGACACTAACTCAAGCAGAACAAGAAGCAGAAGATTTAAGACAACAGTATCAAAATACTAGTCCTACTGCTATTGCTCAATTAGAAGAAGAAAAAACTAGATTAGAAGCATCTATGGAAACTGAAGGACCAGCTCCTTATCAAGAAGAGTTAGATACTGTTATAAATAAATTAGAGATGGCTAAAGAACAAAAAGTAATGAGTCCTTCTGAGTTTCAATATAGAGCTAATGTTGCAGCAGAAGAACTAATGTCACGTAATCCTGCATATGCTGATGAAATTACTGCACAAATGTCTAATGTATATAAACGTGGTGGATTAAATACATTATTAAAAGCTGACTTAGCTGCTATAGATGCTCAACAAAAAGCACAAGCAGCACAAATGGAAGAAATGACTAAGTTTTTAGATAAACAAAATATTTCTTGGAGACAAAGACCAGAAGAAGTACCATATCTTTTTGAAAAAGAACAACAATACTTAAGAGATAGAGAAGAATTATCAAGAATGGTTGAAGCTGATGAAAGGTTTAGTGAAGAACAGAAAGTAAAGTTTCTTGCTAATATGGGTGATGGTGTTGGTGGTACTAATGGTTTATATATAGAAGCAGAGAAATCTTTTAATTTATTATTTAATCAATTAGAATTTATTGAAGATAATGTAAAGAATGTTGATGAACAAAATGATGCTAGACAAATATTAACAGAAGCAGCTAGAAGAAAATTAAACTGGACTGTAAGTAATTTACCTGCTAGAAATGATTATGAAAAGAAAAGAAATGAAGACTTTTATACTATGCAATTAAATGCAATAAATAGATTAGATGAAGAAATGCAAAAAATTGTACCTGCTAATAGAAAAGCATTTTTAAAAGAAAAAGTAGAAACTATAGAATTAGAACAAAGATTACATGAATTACAAAATGGTTTTAATAAAGCAAAAGCAGAAAATCTTCAATTAACTATAGGTACTTATAAAGATTTTGTTACTGGTGGAGATGGTAAGCTATTAGCATTATTTAAAGACCAGAATCCAAATGTAATGTTAGAAATATCTAATGCTATGAAAGATATTATAAGAGGAAAAGGTAATAAAATAGATTATCAAAGTGATAATGGTCAATACTATGGTGAAAAAACACAATTAAATAATTATAGTAGTTATAAAAGTTTTAATAATCTAGCTGAAGCTGAAATTGCTTTTGGTGATTTAACTGATGGAACTAAAGGATACTTTAATAATGTATTTAATATAGCTAATAGTATGACTGGTGATTTAAAAAATAAAGAATTAGATAAATTATTACCTAGAATTTCTAGTACTCCTGATAAAGTATTTGATAATTTAATGAGTCAACCAGACTTTAGTAAAGATGTTTTAGATAATGTAGAGTTTTATAAAGAAGCTACTAAGACTACTTTACCTGAAGGTTCTAAGGTAATAGTTAAGAATGGTATGGTTTATGCTCCAACAGATGCTAGACTTAATAATAATTTAACTAGAGTTAATGAGTACATTAAAATACAAGCTAAACTACGAAGAGAAAAACCTAGTTCTATTGTAGATGAAATACTTAAAACAGACTTTCCTATGCTTGATACAGGTTTAAAAGTAGATACACAAGAAATTACTACTGAGCCTACACCACCTACTGTAGAAGCTATTACAGATGAAGAACAAGCAGTATTAGATAAGTATAAATAATGGCTACACTTAAAGAAATAGCAACAGCTGCTGAAAAAGCTGATAGAGCAGGTAATACTGAAGATGCTAAAAAATTAGTTAATCTATATTTTAGAATGATGGAAAAAGACAAGAAAAAAGAAACTACTAGTCTATCTCTTACAGATAAAGATGTAAAGTTAAAAGAATCTAGTAATAATCCTTTAGCTCAAAATCCTAATACTACTGCTTCAGGATTATATCAAATGACTAAGGCTTCACGAAAAGATGCAGAGAAGTTTGATAAGTCATTAGTAGGGTCAAACTACGATGACCCAGCAGTACAAGAAAGATATAGAACTGCGTATAAAGGTGAGTTAGCAAAGCAATTAAAAAGTAAAGGTGTATTAGTCAATACTGATAATATTAATAGAGCTTGGGTAATTGGTGCTGGAGGAATGAGTTTGCTTAATAAAGCAAAACCTGAACAAATGTTAATAGATGTGTTACCAAGTAGTTACTTTAAGAAAAATAAAGCAGGTAATTATATAAATCCTAATTTAACAAGTAAATCAGTAAAAGACTTTATGAATGACCCAGACCCATATAGTAGAAAACCAAATATTACTCTTGAATCAGTGGCATTTTAAATGGAAACGAGTAAGTCAGTAGTACTACATGTTGTTGCTATATGTATGGCAGTAATTGGAGGGGACTATATTGACCCCCTCAAATTAGGTAAATCTAAATATGAAGTTACAGAAATGGTAACTATTTATGAAGATTGTAGAGTTACCAGACAAATTTCACAACATTAACAGGTATTTCTAACTTCTGAGCATATCTAATCGCATACTGCGTACCATGACTTTTAGTATCCCAAAGGGCTAATACATGGTCAGCATTGTTTATAATCTGTTTAGTACGTATAAAGAAGTGTTTACTATCAAAATTAGCTACTGGGTCTAATAGATGGTAAGGTAAGAACCTAACCAAATCTATATCATGAGACTCTGCATAATGATTTACTGCATTGTCTGGACCTCTAGCAGCACCCATCAATATGCATGTAGGATTAAGTTCCTTTACTGCCTTATCCACGGTTTTAAGAGTCCAGGCATCATCTACAATACTTCTACTTCCTATGATAGCTAACTTCATTGTGGATACCACGCACATTGTATTCTTATAACAAACAAATCAATTAGTAAATAACTTATTGGTACATCATCTACTATTGCATCAGTAAACTCGAAGCCAACATGGACTCCGAGTATAGGATAATAACTAAATTTCACAAGAACCTCCAGTACACGCTAGTGTCTGACTACCTTCAGTATTATCATCTTCTTCAATAAATGAAGTCCAGTCTATATGTTTAGGTGTTTCTTTAAGTAATGCATTGTATTCTTCTTTAGTTGCATCTTGATAGGGTGCTTGTACGTATGTATGGTCACTATGTGGTAAGAAAGATATACCTGATATCTCATCAAAGTATTTCCATACCCATGCACCTACATCCATCCACTCATCATCTTTAACACTGATAGTTACTGATGGCTTATGCTCACACCAATGACGTTGATATACTAACCAGTTTTCCATTTGCTCTATAGCTGTCATATCATTACGAGTAACAGCACCTTTAGGAGCTTTCATTGGAAAACTAAACACTGCAGTAGACTCTGGTCTGTATTGCTCATCTTCTACTGTTACACCCTGACCTTTAAGAAACTCATAGATAGGGTCTTTCTTATCCATACGGATAGTTCTTATGTAATGCTCAGCGTGACGAGCATGTATGCCGCTAGCACTATCAACGAGCTGAGAAACAGTCCCAGAAGGTTTAACACACGTAATACTTGTACTTCTTGGTATGTCAAGTTTGTCTGCGTATTTGTGATTGGTTTTTCTAGCATGGTCTCTCATCTCCTCTAAAAATTTAGGGTCAGGATTAGATGTTATCTTAGCATCCATAATACCTGTTAGTGATACACCAAGTAATCTTTCTTCTACTGTGTTCTTAGTCCATTCATGAGACAAGAATTGAAAGTTAGTTAGATTAGATTGTAATGTACCAAGTATAGTAGCTAATCGCACTTTGTTAAGTAGACTATTTTTAGTATCACCATTTCTTACAACTACTTCTGTTAGGTTACAGAATTGCTTATCACGTAAAATTATCTCGCTGCAAGGATTTGTTCCGTAACTCATTGTTTCATCACGTCTTTTCCATTTAGCAGCTTGTTTTTGTGCAGCAACTCTATTGAATATACCACGTTCTCCTGACTTAGACTTAACTAATGATACCCATTCATCCATGAATGTTTCCATATCAGGTTTCTCTGTATAAGCAACTGAGTTATTAGCTAACCCTCGCCATGCAAAATCATTGTACCAGGCACCCATTTTAGCCTCTCTCATGCGTTTATCTGTAAGATTAGATAGTGAGATAAGGGCAGAACGTCTAACACCTCCTACGACTACAATCTCTCCTACCATACAAATAATATCATGGACCTCTAACGAGGTTAGTTTACGACCTTGAGCATGTTTGAATGACTCTATCACAAAATCAAACAATCTCTTTAATGGCTCTGGACCACTAGCTCTACCACCAAATGTTTTTAGCCTAGCACCTGCTGGTCTAACATTAGAGTAGTCAATCTTGGGTATATCTCCTTCCCATAGACTAGATAATAGTTTCTTAAACGACTTCGCCCAGCCAAGCTTACTGTCACCAACAACAATAGTATCATCAGTGTTACTAAGTACCTCTGGTATGCTAGGTAGTTTACTAATCTCTTGTCTTTCACAACTAAATCCTACTCCTGTTCCGTTCATTAAAATGTATAATGCTTCACTAAAAGCTCGTTTATTATTAATAGCCAAATAAGAGCAATTGTAAGCAGCAATATTGTCTCTCTCACAAGCTTCTCCTGCTGACATCATAAGCCTCATAGAAGGCATTATTTCTAAATTAAGTACTGCTTCACGTATTTCTTTAAACTCTTTGTCTAACCCTTTGTTTTTAGACTTAAGGTATGTAACCATCCTGTCTACTGTTTCTTCCCAGGTCTCACGACGCTTAAGTTCTGGTATAAAACGTGCGTATCTACTTGATGCTATTACCGATTGGTAAATATCCAATGCTATCTCCTGTTATTCTTCGTTAAATATGTCTAATTGTTTAGAATGTTCATCTAAATCATTAGATAGTTCTTCGAGATTGTCCTCGATTTTGTCTTGGAAGTGATTAACTATATCCTCTGATGAGATATCAAGTACCTCAAGAAGAGTTGTTTCGTCTATCTTAGCTAATTCTTCGCAGACTTCTTTGAATGATAGAGCCATAGTTATGACCGACCCTTATCTTTTTTGTTATTAAATTGTTTATCGTTAGGCTTGGAACCAAAGATTCTGTCCCATCCTTCTTTATACTTATCACTTGGTACTGCAGTCTTTAACTTTGCACCAGGGATTTCGTAATCATTTGTACCATTAGTTCCTGGCATAATTAATCCTTTGTAAATTTAGGTTTCTGTACACCGACAAAGCCACATGATTGTCTGTCAGTAGGTTCAAAGTCAAATGATGAATCACTATCATGACCAATAGGCATATAGAGATACTTTTCTAATTGACACATCATAATCATTGCACCTTGTGTAGCACAGTTTTCATTGTAATATTTCATTGCCATATCACAATTAACAAAGTTAGCTACATACTGTAAATCATTGTATGACTCTGTATAACTGACTGCCATAACAAAATCACCAACACCTACTTTGTTACCTGCTTCAGCTTTTGTAAACAAACTTCCTAGTAATGCATATAAACCAATAAGAATAACTATTATAATTAAGTGACCTATAGTTGTTGTAAGTAAGTTTCTCATTTCTTTTTCTCCTTACTGCAATAACCACGCATGTTGTAACTACCCATGCTACTATCAATAGAACACCACCACTGACTTTTATCCCAGATTTTAGCAGGTTCTTTGCATTTATTGCAAACTCTTTTTGTTTTAAGTTTTTCCATTGTAATACATTTCTTTTAGAAGTTCTAGGTAATGTATAGCTTTATTTATATCTTCTATACCATTCTTTTGTCTAAACCTTGTAACATACTTGATTACATTACCTTCAATGAAACCAATGTTATTACTTGTTATAAATTCTATAGGTTGTATCTTATAGTCAGTATAATGTTTACCACCTACTTGTTTTTTAGTTGCTGTCATAATAATATTATAGCATATATTACAGAGAAAGTCAAGCTATTTTCTATACTTTCTTTTTAAATAATGTAATGGTATTGCACATTCATCGAATGAACCATCCTCTACATTATGTAACATATACAATCCTCTCCAATGTTGGTTAGTTTGATGAGATAAATAATCTTCATCATGCATATAACAACTACCACTGATGATAGATGTCATTTGTTTACCATCTGCTCTCATACCGTATGCTATATCATGTCCTTGCTGATGTCCAGCTACACATGACATATGCTTCTTGGTAAGTAAAGCACGTGCTGATGTTACTGGTCTACCCATAACACCACTAGCAAAGTAATGACTGTATGCAACACCATCAATACTAGTTACTTCTAAGAATGGAATTACATCCCATCCTGCTTCTTTGTATTGTAAATCATCAAATGATATAAGACCATCTAGCTTTCTGTCATACTCAATGGCTGTGTTAATACGCTGTTCATGATTACCCATAGTCAGTACCATCTTAGGTTTGTATAACTTCTTCTTAGCTTTAGCTAGTCTTTTGTTAAGTGCTTTCATAGGTGCTAGCAATGCTTCCATGCCCTTGTGAGCAGCTTTAATATCTGCTTTGTATGTTCTACCTTCGAAAGATTTTTTACCTACATCGTAGGATGATAAGCTAGGCATGTCTGCAAAGTCACCAATCATTACAATTACATCTGGTTGTTTGTCAACAATGTATCTACCTATCCATGTTAAGTACGAAAGGGAAATCCCAGGCTTAACCTGGGTATCTCCAATAACTAAATGTTTCTTCATTGCATTGTCTCCATTGGAAGGTCTATTTCTGTTTCAGTAAACTCTTCTTCTGATGTTTTAATTATACCCTCACGCATGAGAGCTTTGATAGCAAACGATAACAAGAACTCTGTCTCTTGTTTGTCAACTTTAAAATCAAAGTCAACACTACCATCTTTATTTTCTGATAAGTTTTTTATAATCATTTATCCAATCCTTTCTAAAGTCTAGCCACATGAACCCTTGTTTCTCAGCCCACTGCCAGTATGTTGTTTTGCTGCGTTTGGTTATCTTGTTATCGGGATTCATAAACAAGAAAATTATGGTGACTTCAGGATTACATTCTTTAAACCAAACCATCTTTTGTCTAGTAGCTAGGTCAAGCTTACCCTTTGCTTCTATGTATACATTCTTAGCCATACGAAAGTCAGGATTATATTTCCGTGACTTGATGGGTTGTATGTATTCTATTACATCAGGTTCATACTTAACACTTGGGAAATGTTTTTTGAGTACTGCCCAAGCTTTAACTTCTAGTTTACTTTTGAACGTAGGCATTAAACCTGTCCTTCCATACATCCTCCTCATTTTGCATTATCCATAGTACTGATGCGTTCATAATAAACTCGTCATCATTACCATATGCATTACGAACAGCATCAAACATCTGCTGTTCAGTAATACAATCTGCAAGCATAGACTTAGCTCGTTTGTTACCTATCTTCTCGATACCTTTGATGTTATCAGCAGTATCACCTTTAAGACATTGTTCAAAGAATAATCTTAATCCTCCTAGCTTTGTCTGTTCAGTAAACTTATCGGGCTTTGTCCAGCCTTTACCTTTAATCTCCCATGAAAAGTGTTTACCTGGGACCATTAGTAAATCTTTATCTAACGATACAATCATAGTATCATCAGTCTGATTAATGCCTAGGGCATCATCAGCCTCTAATGTATCAGGTGCAAGTTCCGCATTCTGTTTCTCTAGAGCATATTCTCGTAGGGCTTCCAGATGCACGGGCTTAGGTGCAGTGCGATTAGCTTTGTACTCAGGATAGATAGTCTTACGGAAGTTAGACTTACCTGATAAGAATGCACGATAGCTATCTGCTCCAGTTTTAGTAAGCAACTCATCAAGTAATGCTTCTACTCGATGGATTGCTATGTTAAGACTATCATTCTCTGCAGATGCTGCACATCTAAACACTACTAAATCATGGTCGATTAATGCTTTCATTTAGAATGGGATGTCTGATTCTAGGTCATCAATACTAGATGTTTCTTCTTGTTGACCTAAGACATAGCCTTCATATAGTTTAGCTAAACTGATTACATCATTAGCTGATGCTGTGCTCCCTTCTATTGCTAAGGTCGCAACTGCATTACTTAATGACGATTGACGGACTATCATTACTTGCCTAGCGGCACGCTCATCCTTGGTCTCATAGTTACTACCTGATACCCTGGTTGCTGCTTTAGCTTGAGTAGGTGCTGCTGCTGAACTATCATCACCACGGTTGTCTGTAGTGGTGTCAGCTGTTCCTACTGCTGTCCATTGCCAATATCCATTCTGGTCTTTCTCTGTTGATACATGTACTACATCACCCTTTGCCCATTCTTGAGCTGCTTTGAATACTGCAGGGTTAGCGAAAGACATTAGCTTTTTAGACTGTGCCTGACCCTGGTCATTCTTGTACATGATTTCAATTGATTGGTATTGTCTACCATTCTTTGCTTGATGTGTGTTCAAGCTTGATACATCTACGACATTTACTTGCATATAATCTCCTTATATATCAGTTAAGTTACCCCATGTATTTCCTACTTGTATATCAACCCTCATGGGTAGGTTGAATTCTTTACCAAACAAATGTTTAAAGTTTGCTGGTACATTTTCAAATGATTCTTTAACTATTTGTACTATACTATTAGTATAACATACCTTCGGGTCGAAGTCAAGCATGATTGAATCGTGTACTGTATTGATAAGTTTAACACCATCCATCTTTGCTATCTTGTTATATAAACTAATACGAGCTATTGTCATAAGGTCAGCACCGAGTCCTTGCACTGGGTAGTTAAGGATTCGTGTGCGTGGATACTTTATGTTACCCATACTGTTTGTTTCAGGTAGGTACTTGTATGTTCTACCTGTAGGCATAATGAGTTGATTAGTTTTCTTTACATCAAACATAAGTTTATCATGCCAATCTTTAAGACCAGTATACTTACGATAGAATTGGTCAATGACATTTTGCCAAAACAATTCATTGCCTATATCTTTAAAGTTAGGGTCATTAGCATAACTGAATGCACTACCACCATAGATTAATCTAAAGACGAATGTCTTTGCTATCAATCTAGATGGTAGACCAAACCTATTTTGATTATCTGTATGCTGGTCAATCTCATCATGTATTTCTTGATGTGCTGTCTTATCTTGTGATAAGAAGGATGCACATACCCATTCAAGAGCTTTTGCATCTGCGTTAAGTATCATATTATAATCCTGTAGTTTCTACTAGTCTGTGGTTATATTGTAAGATAATACTCTTTCTTAACTCAGACCTAGCTTCATCAGTAAGTAATGACAGTACTGCATTAGGTCCAAGAGATAGTATCATGTCACTAAACTCATGTGCTGTATGGTGTTGATGTGCTTCTTCTTGTGCTTTCTGTTGCTCAGCTGAATCTATTTCATACTCTTGTGCTGATAAGTAATCATCTCTGCTCATGTTATTCTCCGTATCGTGATAAGAAGAGAGTTTTAATCTCTCCATCAAAGTTTTGTAGGTTAGGACTACTGCTGCTTAGCC
>Ga0209425_10005521_pt1 | contig 12398 bp, 12 predicted proteins | sample COG_05_FD_184749 | JGI IMG/M metagenome (GOLD analysis project Ga0209425, IMG submission 184749) | Pelagic Microbial community sample from North Sea - COGITO 998_met_05 (SPAdes) (version 2) | ecosystem: Environmental > Aquatic > Marine > Neritic zone/Coastal water | place: Helgoland, sampling... | reverse complement strand
ATAAATTTTATAACTTCATCAATTTTACTTTCCAATTTACTATAAGTCTTAATAGGTTTTCTAGATTTAGGTTTTTCCTTTATAATTGAAAGATCCATATCTCCATATAAGGTCATTGTTAATGTTCTTGGTATAGGTGTTGCAGTCATTAACAATACATCACAATTATTTCCACCTTTATCAGATAAACGTTTTCTCTGATTAACACCAAACTTGTGCTGCTCATCTATAACGATTAATCCTAAATTTTTAAAATATACTTTCTTTTGAAAAATAGCATGGGTGCCAAAAATTATATCTATTTCATTATTTTTGATTTTATCTAGAATTTCTTTTTTTTTTTTATGTTCAGACTTACCAGAAATTAATTCTATATTAATTTTTTTTGAAAAAAGATTATTAGCTAGATTAAAATGTTGTCTCGCTAAAATTTCTGTTGGTGCCATTACAGCTACTTGAAATCCTGAATTTACAGTATTGTAAGCAGCTAACAAAGAAACTATTGTTTTACCACTGCCAACATCACCTTGTAGCAATCTAAACATTTTATTTGTTGAAGAAAGATCATTGTTTATTTCTTCTAATGTTTTTTTTTGATCATTGGTCAATGAAAATTCTAATTCTTTTATAATCTTATTTTGTTTTGTTTTATCAAAAAATTTTCTTTTTTTTTTAATTTTTTTAATTTTCTTTCTTATTTCAGAGTTGACAAGAAAGGTTGAAAAAATTTCATCAAATGCCAATCTTTGATAAAAATTATTTCTATGGTTTTCAATATTCTCAGGTTTATGAAGTTCAACAATAGCATCATTCCATTTTATATTTCCAAATTTATTTAAAATATTTTTTGAATGCCATTCGTTAAGAATGGGTAAATTTGTTATTATTTGGTTGATAATTTTATTATAAATTTTTTCAGATATACCTTCAGTTAATGAATACGTATTATGTTTTTGTTTTATAAGAGATGAATCTTCAGAAATATATTTAGGATTGGTAAGTTGGTATTTATTTTTAAAAAATCCAATTTTTCCACTAACGGTAATTTCCTTTCCTAGTGGAAGAATTTTCCTTACATACCCTTCATAACTATTAAAAAAAATACAGTCAATTTCACCTGTATCATCCTTGCAAAAAACTTTATTTGGTAGATTTCTTATTCTTGGAAAAGAATATTTATTTGGAATAATAGTAATTGTTTGATTTTCACCTATTTTCAAATCTTTAATTTTAGTTGATTGGCTTCTGTCTATATATGATTTGGGTAATTTCCATAGTAAATCAAAAATATTATTAATTTTCTTTTTTTTTAATAAGCTGGTTGTTTTATCACCAACACCTTTAAGTTTAGTTAAATCTGACAATAGAAATTCATAATTACTTTTATTAGTCATAAAATGATAATATATTATATTTATGACTCTCAATATAGATCTATTAAAAAAAAAAATTATCTACCGATCAAACTATCGTGGAACAAAAGAAATGGATAAACTTTTGGGGTCATTTGCAAAAAAATATATTGAACTATTAAGTCATAAAGATCTGGCTGATTTAGAAAAATTGCTAGATATAGATGATACCAATTTATATAATTACTATAATGGATTAAATTGTGATTTCAAATTTAACGATAACTATATTAATCTTCTATTTAAAAATTTTGATTATAATAATGAATAAATTTGTGGCGGAAGGACTGAGATTCGAACTCAGGAAAGAGTTGCCCCTTTGCCGGTTTTCAAGACCGGTGCATTCAACCACTCTGCCATCCTTCCGTGTAGAGTGTTTTATTATTATAAATATTTAATTCAACCTTAAAATAGTCTAATAAAACGTATAACTAATTAATCAGTTTAATTCCTATGAATAAAGAGTTTAACAAAGGACTATTCTTAGCAGGATTTGGTTCTTTTTGGTGGGGTTTTTTTGGAGTTCTCTATTTCAAATATATTACATTTATAGGTCATGTAGAATTAGTTGTTCATAGATGTTTGTGGACAACCTTTACTTTAGTTATAACAACTTTCTTTTTTTCTAAATGGAGTGTTTTTTTTAAAATTATCAAAAGTAAAAAAAACTTATTCTATTTATTCTTATCTGGTTTTCTTATTTTTATAAATTGGGGTGTCTGGATCTACGCTATTGCAACAAATAGAATAATAGATGCAAGCTTTGGATATTTTATGATGCCAATCTTAAGTGTAATGCTTGGCTATATTTTTTTTAAAGAACAACTTAACAACAAAAGAATATTATCAATTATATTGGTAATTATATCTATTTTATACCTAGTTTTGATTAGCATAAAATCATTACCATGGGTTGGAATTATAGTTGCCCTAAGTTGGGGATTTTACAATTTAATTAGAAAAAAAATAAATATTGATACAGATATAGGTCTTTTAATAGAAAGTTTATATATCTTACCATTTGCAGTAATTGCCTTTTATTTAATAACTATAAATGGAAATAATGATTTTAAGTTATCCAATCCACCAATGATGTTGTTTATTTTTTTAGCTGGCCCAATGACAGTTATTCCATTATTTTTATATGTCAGGGGTGTTGAATTGTGTGGTCTAGGACCAACGGGCATGATATTTTATATAACTCCAACATTGCAATTTTTATTGGGTTATTTTTATTATGATGAGCCATTTTCATTAGCTAAATTAGTTAGTTTTATTTTTATTTGGATTGCTGTTATTATATATTTAAAGGATTTGTATGAAACTAGCTAACTATTTACTTGTATTTATATTTTTAATTTCCACTTCATCTTTATCTGAAAATCCAACAGGTTTTCTTGAATGGAAAAACGATTTTAGAAAAATTGCTTTAGAAAATAATATTTCTGAAAATACTTTTGATAAAGTTATGGCTAATATAAAATTTCTTCCTAATGTCATTAAGTATGACAGATATCAGCCTGAATTTTATGAAGATACCAAAACATATATCTCAAAAAGAACATCATCTAAAAAGGTTTCCAAAGGAGTTGATTTTTATAAAAAAAACACAAATTTAATAAATACCGTGGAAAATCTTTACAATATTGAAAAAGAACTTCTCTTAGCATTAATGGGTATAGAAACAAATTTTGGAACTTATGTTGGTAAAATGGATATATTGTCATCTTTAGCTACATTAAGTTTTGATAAGAGAAGATCAGAATTTTTTTCAAGTGAACTGATTATATTATTAAAATTAATAGAAAATAAGCAAATTGATTACAAAACTTTATATGGTTCTTGGGCAGGAGCATTTGGCTTTTTTCAATTTATGCCATCTACAATGAAAAACTATGCAATAGATTACGACAAAAATAGTTATATTGATTTAAAAAATAATAATGATGCTTATGCGTCTGCGGCAAATTATTTAAATAAAATAGGGTGGAAAGAAAGTGAGCCATGTTTCTATAAGATAGAATTATCAAATGAAATACCAAAAAAGTATTTAAATGTTTCAGCAAAAAAATTACATAATAAAAAAAATTTAGAATATTTTAGAAAATATATATTAAATGATGATGTATTAGATAAACAATTTGATAGTCTAACTAGTTCTATAATAACACCTGATAAAGACATTATACCAGATGCAGAAAATTTAAGTCCAGCATATATTGTTTTTGATAATTATGAAATTATTTTACAATGGAACAGATCCTTAAGATTTTCATTGGCAGTATGCACACTTAAAGAGAAATTTGAAAATGCATTGTAGGCTTTTAATTATACTATTCTTTATATTTTTAACAGGATGTGAGCAAAATAATCTTAATAGAAATATTTCTAATCAAGAAATATTAACTAAATATAAAAACTCAGGTTTTACTTTAGTCTATAACTCTACTCTAAAAAAAGAAAAAAAAATTAATAAGACAATAGATAATAGATCTCTTTTAATTTTTCACAAAAAATTAAAAAAGAATTCTTTTGTCAAAATAACTAATCCTATAAATCAAAAAACAGTAATAGCTGAAGTTATTTCAAATAATGCAAAATTTTCTGATTTCTATAATAGTGTAATAACATTAAGAATAGCAGAGGAGTTATCATTAGATTTAAAAGAACCTTACATTGATCTGGTTCTTATTTCACAAAACTCTACATTTATTGCAAAAAAAGCCAAAACTTTTAATGAAGAGAAAAAAGTTGCAGAAAAAGCACCTGTAGACGGCATTAAGATTGATAACCTAGGTAATACTAGTCTTCAAAATAAAGAAATTGTAAAAGAAAAAATTTTTAAATACACAATTAAGATTGCTGATTTTTATTATAAGGACTCTGCCAATAACATGTTAGATAGAATTATTAATGAAACAGGCATTAAGAGTCCTTTTGTTAAAACAATATCCAAAACGAAATATAGGGTATTATTAGGACCGTTTAATGATATAAAAAAACTTGAAGACTCATTTAACAAAATTAAATCATTAGATTTTGAGAATATAGAGATTTTAAAAAATGTTTAAAAAATTTATTATAATATTGCTTGTTATTTTTTTTCATGCTGAATTAGCTAACGCCAATCTTAGTGTAAAAGCCAGAACTGCAATTTTACAAGATTATTATTCAGGTGAAATTTTATTTGAAAAAGAACCTGACCTATCTATCTATCCAGCTTCAATGACTAAAATTATGACATCGATTATTGCTTTTGATTTAATCAAATCAGGTGATTTAAATTTAAATGAAAAATTTATCATTTCAGAAAAAGCATGGCGATTATCTACTGCTGGATATTCATCTATGTTTATTATGGTTGGTGACGAAGTATCAGTAGAGAATTTATTGAGAGGCATAATAGTTGCTTCTGGAAATGATGCCTGTGTAGCATTAGCCGAAGGTATTGCAGGGACAGAAGAAGAGTTTGCAATTTTAATGACTGCAAAAGCTAAGGAAATAGGGATGGAAAATACTAATTTTGCAAACTCATCAGGTATAAATAATCCAGACAATTTCTCAACAGTCAGAGATATTCTAAAAATGTCAAAATATTTAATTGAAAAGCATCCTAAATTTTATGAGATGTTTTCTGAAAAAAAATTTACTTGGAATAGAACAGGGGGTGACCCAATTACTCAAGGAAATAGAAATCCTCTTCTATACAAAAACCTTGGAGCTGATGGAATTAAAACTGGATATTTGGCTGTTGAAAAATACTCTTTAGCTTCATCAATTATTAGAAACGGTAGAAGATTAATTGCTGTTGGTAGTGGATTTAATTCTAAAAATGCTCGATCAAGAGAAAGCTCTAAATTACATACTTACGGTCTTACTAATTTTGATCTAGTCAATATATCTAAGGCTAATGAACCATTTGATAAAGTGGATGTATGGCTTGGAAAAGTTGATAAGGTTGATGTCTACACTAATCAAGACATCTACAAAACTATTAAAAAAGCTAAAAAAAAACTTTTAAAAGTTTCTATTAAATATGAGGGACCTGTAGAAGCTCCAATTAAAAAAGATGAAAAAATTGCTATATTAAAAGTTGTGTATGATGATGAGTTAGTTGGTGAATACGATTTACTGGCTTCAAATGAAGTTAATAAAGTAAATTTTGTGTCTAGATTATTAAAATCACTTAATTATCTCATTTGGGGCGATGTCTAAAAAACCAATCATAGTTTTTGAAGGTATAGAGGGAAGTGGAAAAAGTCACCACATATCAGCTGTTTCCAAGTATCTTAATAATAAAAAAATTAGTCATATTAAAATAAGAGAGCCTGGGGGCAATCCAAATTCAGAAAAAATTAGAAAATTAATTTTAAATAATAAATCTAATTTTAATAGAAATACTGACTTGTTGTTGTATATGGCTGCTAGAAGTGAAAATATAGAAATTATTAAGAAATTTTACAATAAAAAGATAATACTTATTGATAGATTTACTGACTCTACAATAGCATATCAACATTATGGTATGGGTGTTGATCTAAATTTAATTGAAACCTTAAATAAATATTTACTTAAAAATATAAAAGTAGGTTTTACATTTTTAAATATTGTTAACCAAAAAAATCTTCAAAAAAGATTAAAACAAAGAAGATCATTAAACAGGTATGATAAATTCAAAATGTCTTTTTACAACAAAGTTCAAAAAGGATTTATTCATTTGTCACAAAAACAAAAAAATAAATATCAGTTAATAAACTCAAATTTAGAAATAGATAAAAATGAAAAATTAATTTTGAGTAAAATTGATAGATTGATTAAATGAATTTAAACCCAGTAAATCAATTATCCTTATATGGTCATCATTCTGAATTTACCGACTTTATTGAACTATATAAAAATAAAAAACTACCCAATAAAATATTGTTATCTGGTGAAAAGGGGATAGGAAAATCTACTTTAGCATATCACATTGTTAATCATATCTTATCGTTTGATGAAGATTATTCATATGATATTAAAAATTTTAGAATTAATCCTGATAATAAATCATTTAAATTAATTCTTAATAAATCTAATCCAAATTTTATTTTAATTGATATAGGCGATGATAAAAAAAGCATTGATGTTAATCAAATTCGAAATTTGATTTTAACATTAAACAAATCGTCTTTTAACACAAAACCAAGACTAGTACTTATAGATAATATTGAGCTCTTAAACATTAATTCAGTTAATGCTCTATTAAAAATTTTAGAAGAACCTAACGATAATGTGTATTTTATATTAATCAATAATAACAAAAGAATACTTTCCACACTTAAATCTAGATGTCTCAATTACAATATACACCTTACTTCTAGTCAATCCTTTGAAATTACGAGCAAAATTTTAGGTGAAAATTTTAAGGATTTAATTCACGATCAGATGGTAAATTGTTATAGTACACCAGGATCAATATTAAGTTTATTGGATTTAGCGAATAAAAACGACTTAAATTTAAGGGAAATCAATTTAAAAGATTTGATAAAAAAAATTATTATAGAAAAAAAATATAAGAAAGATCAATATATTAAAAATTTATTATATTCATTAATAGAAAGCTACTTTAGAAAAAATGTGTCAGTTAAAAATATTAAACTTTTAAAAATGCAAAACTATTTTTTAAATAAAATTATCAATACTAAAATTTTTAATCTTGATGATGAAACTTTATTAATGGAATTTGAAGATAGAGTTTTGAATGGATAAAAAATTTTATATAACAACACCGATTTACTATCCATCAGCAAAACCACATATGGGTCATGCTTATTCTAGTATTATTGCTGACTTTTTTGCAAGATTTAAAAGAATGGATGGATTTGATGTTCAATTTTTAACAGGTACTGATGAACATGGATTAAAAATACAGCGTTCAGCAGAAAAACAAAATATTGATCCCTTAGAATTTTGTAATCAAATAAGTCAAACATTTAGAGATCTCTCGAAAACACTAAATTTAACTAATACAGATTTTATTAGAACTACTGAAGATAGACATAAAAAAACTGTACAGCACCTATGGAAAGAACTTGAAAAAAATGATGATATTTATTTGTCAAAATATTCAGGATGGTATTCTGTATCCGATGAAGCATTTTATAATGAAGATGAAATAGAAGATGTTGATGGTCTTAAAAGATCTATTTCTTCAAGATCAACTGTTGAATGGATAGAGGAAGAGTCTTATTTTTTTCGATTATCTAAATGGGAAAAACCTTTACTTGATTATTACGAAACACATCCAAATTTTATTTCTCCGGAGACAAGAAAAAATGAAGTTATCAGTTTTGTTAAAAGTGGTTTAAAAGACTTGTCCATAAGTAGAAAAAGTTTTTCATGGGGAATAAATGTACCTGGCAATAATGATCATGTTATATATGTATGGCTTGATGCCTTAACAAATTATATTAGCGCATTAAACTATCCTGATACGAATAACGTATTATTTAAAAATTTCTGGCCAGCTTCAGTACATTTAATTGGAAAAGATATTTTAAGATTTCATGCTGTATATTGGCCTGCTTTTTTGCTCGCAGCTAAAATAGATTTGCCACTAAAAGTTTATGGCCATGGCTGGATACTTTCTGGTGATGAAAAAATGTCTAAATCAAAAGGTAATATTTTAGATCCAATAGAAATAATTAATGAATATGGTTTAGATCCACTAAGGTATTATTTAATTAAAGAAGTATCTTTTGGAAATGATGGCAATATATCACAAGAGAGACTTGAGGATTGTATCAATAGTGACCTTGCAAACAATTTTGGAAATTTATGCCAACGTGTTACAGCATTTGCTATAAAAAATTGTAATAGTGAGGTTCCAAATGATATTAAATTTGAAAAAGAAGATTTGATAATTTTAGATAAATATAAAAATAATTTAAAAATTATAAGAGATAAAATTGATAATCAGGATATTAATTTTTATATAGATTTTATTATAAATTCTTTGTTTGAGGCTAATAAATACTTTAATGATCAAGAACCTTGGAAAAAAAAGGAAGATCCTATTCGATTAAATACAATAGTGTATACAACATTAGAAATTGTTAGAAAAATTAGTTTTTTACTTTTTCCAATAATTCCTCAATCATCTTTAAGAGCCTTAAAAATATTTGACCTTAAAGAAGATAATATCAATTTATCTTCTGTTGAAAATAATGAATATTTATTAAAAGGAAGTAAAATTAATAAAATTGATATCCTTTTTAAAAAGATAGAAAAAAATAATGATTGATTCTCACTGTCATTTAGATCACGAACCTTTATTAAGTGATTTAACCAATATAATTAAACGTTCAAAAGAAGTTGGGATAAAAAAACTGCTAACTATATCAACCACATTTGCTAGTTTTGATCGAATTAAGAAGATCATAGAAAAAGATGAAATGATTTTTGGCACTATTGGAATACATCCACATGAAACAACTGATAATAAAATCACCACTGACGTTATTGTAAAAAACATTACTGATAATAAAAAAATAATTGGAGTAGGGGAAACTGGTTTAGATTTTTACTATAACAATAGTGATAAAAATGATCAGATAATTAGTTTTAAAGAACATATTGAAGCTTCTATTAAAACAAATACTCCATTAATTATTCATTCTAGAGACGCGGAAGAAGAAACTTTTAATATATTAAACAATTATAAAGATCAGAACCTTAAAATTTTGATGCATTGTTTTACTGGAAGTAAAGATTTTGCAAATAAACTATTAACGTTAAACGCTTTTTTTTCTGCAAGTGGAATTATAACCTTTAAAAATTCTATAGAGCTACAAGATACATTTAAATCATTACCATTAGATAAAATTTTAATAGAAACGGACAGCCCTTTTTTAGCACCAGTACCTAATAGAGGTAAAAAAAATGAACCTTCTTTCATTGATTATACAGCACAAAAATTAGCAGATATAAAAAATATTTCTAAACCTGATTTAGTAAACTTTACCACAGATAACTTTAATAAACTTTTTTTTAATTAAAGATTATGAAGTTTATAATTCTAGGATGTGGTAGTTCAATGGGTGTGCCTCGACCTGATGGCTATTTTGGTAATTGTGACCCTAAAAATAAAAAAAATTATAGAACAAGATGTTCAGCATTAATAAAAACAGATGTTGAAAATGTATTAATTGATACATCACCAGATTTGCGCAATCAAATATTGAGTCAAAAAATTAAGAAAATTGATAAAGTTTTTTATTCACATATGCATGCCGACCAAACACATGGGATTAATGATTTAAGATCTTTCTTTATTAGAAATAAAAATCCTATTAATGTTTTTGCTGACAAGATTACATCAAAATATCTAAGAAAAACTTTCTCCTATTGCTTTGATACTTATAGTAATGAATATCCAGCAACACTTAAATTGAATGATATTGATAAAAATTTATTTATAAAAAGTAAAAAAAGGAATATTTCAATCAAACCTATTAAAGTGCAGCATGGTAACGTTCAATCTATTTGTTATATCATAGATAAAAAAATAGCTTATATAAGTGATGTAAGTAAAATTTTTGAAAAAGATTATGAATATTTTAAAAATTTAAAATATCTTATTGTTGATTGTTTGTGGTACAAATATCATCCTTCACATTTTAATTTAGATAAATCTCTAGAAATGATAGAAAAGTTTTCTCCTAAAAATGCTATATTAACTAATCTTCATACAGATATAGATTATAATGAAATAAAAAAAAGATTACCTAAAAATATTATTCCGGCATATGACGGCTTGTCGGTAACTTTATAAAATCTGATTTAATTTATTAATAATTTTTTTTGACATTGGACCAGTAAATGAGGCAAAAGTATCTTCAACTTTACCATGCTTATTTATCAAAATTTTATGAAAATTCCATTTAGGTACAGTAGATTTACCAAAAGTATCTTTTGCCCATATATATATTGGATGTGCATTACTGCCCTTAACATCGTACTTGCTAGTCATTGGAAAAGTAATATTAAAATTTGTTTCACAGAATTTTTTTATCTCTTCTTCTGTCCCTGGTTCTTGAGCTCCAAATTGATTAGTAGGGACGCCAACAACAACTAGACCTTTATCTTTAAATTCATCGTATAGTTTTTGTAGATCATCATATTGTTTCGTAAAACCACAATTACTTGCAACATTTACTAATAATATAGTTTTACCAGTATATTTAGAAAGATCTAAACTATCACCGTTAATTGAGTTTATTTTGAAATCAAAAAAAATTTTTGAGTTATCAGACAAAGTCTTGTTAAAAAAAGAAAACATAAATATTATTAAATAAATGATAATTTTTTTATTAAACATTATTTTTTTGAAGACATTAACAAGATAACGTACCCAAAGACAGTAGACAATAATGATCCAGTTAATACACCAATTTTAACACCGTCTATATACTGAGTATTTTCTACAAAAGCTAAGTTTCCAACAAACAAACTCATCGTAAAACCTATACCTGTTAAAATAGAAACACCATATAAGCTCATCCAATTTGAATTGTTTGGTGCTTCTGCAAATTTTAATTTAATAGAAACATATGAAAAGAACAAAACTCCAATTTGCTTTCCAAAAAATAATCCACATAAAATACCAAGAGGGACTGGTGCTAGTAGACTAGATAATGATAATCCAGCTAAATTAACGCCAGCATTAGCAAATGCAAACAGCGGCATTATCATAAACGCTACATAAGGTGAAATTGCATGTTCTATCTTAACAAGTAGTGAAAAATCTCTATCTTTAATTCTGTGTGGTATTGTTGAGGCTAATAATACCCCCGCGATTGTTGCATGAATTCCAGACTTATATGTAAAATACCACATAAATAAACCAATAATTAGATAAGGGATAAATTTTTTCACGGAAAATTTATTTAAAATTAAAAGTAAAATATAACTTAATAAAATTAGAGTTAGATATGGAACACTTAAATCACCAGAATAAAAGAAAGCTATTATTAATATAGCACCAAGATCATCTATAATAGCTAATGCTGTTAAAAAAACTTTTAACGATATGGGTACCCTTGATCCTAATAAAGATAATATACCCAAAGAAAATGCAATATCTGTAGCTGAAGGTATAGCCCATCCATTCATAGTTTCAGAATCTCCCCAGTTAATAAAAACATAAAAAAGGGCAGGCACCACCATACCTCCAACGGCTGCTATAATTGGAAGCATTGCTTGTTTAATGTTTGATAGTTCTCCTTGTATAAATTCTCTTTTGATTTCTAAAGTAACAAAGAAGAAAAAAATTGCCATCAAAGCATCATTTATCCAGTGATGAACAGAAAGTTTTAATCCAAATTCATTAATACCAATAAATAAGTATTTTTCTAAACTATGAAAATATAGATCACTTAAATCACTGTTGCTTATTACTAGAGCAAGTACTGCTGCTATTAACAGTATTAACCCACTTGCTGCTTCAAGTTTAAAAAACCATTTAAAAGGTTTGGATAAATAATTAATCATAATAAATTAATATAGGTCTATAATAAATAGTTTAATATCTTTCAATGTTTCAAATAAGCTAAATAAAACAAATTCTAAATCAGGAAATATGTCTATCAAGGGTGATTTTAGAGTATCAAGTAAAATCATCAATGCTATTAATGATATTATAAAAACTATTAAATAAGAAAAAAATTTACTACCAGTATTTTTTGTTTTTTCTTCTTTTTTCTTTTTGATTATTTTTTTGGATATAAGTTGATTCTTTTTGAATTCAATATCTTTTTTCTTTTCAGTATCATCAGGTTCAATCTCATTATTATCAACATTGTCATTTAGTGCTAAAGGAATTGAGCCTACAACCTCAACTTTATAAAGCCAAACGTGATTACACGATCCACATTTTAAATCTCTTCCATCTTCAGGTATTAAAGTAGGGTCAATCTTAAATTTTTTGTTACAATTAGGACAAGCAAT
>Ga0209425_10005520_pt1 | contig 12399 bp, 6 predicted proteins | sample COG_05_FD_184749 | JGI IMG/M metagenome (GOLD analysis project Ga0209425, IMG submission 184749) | Pelagic Microbial community sample from North Sea - COGITO 998_met_05 (SPAdes) (version 2) | ecosystem: Environmental > Aquatic > Marine > Neritic zone/Coastal water | place: Helgoland, sampling... | reverse complement strand
GAAAACCTGGCATCAGAAAATTATGAGCCTATCATTCCTCAAGCGATAAAATCAGAGCAACACTTGAAACCATCCGGAGCAATTTATAGTAGTAATAGTGGAGGTTTGTTTGCAACAGATAGACGTGCTTCCGACGTCGGTGATATATTAACTGTTCAGTTGACGGAGGATTTTGCAGCATCAAAGTCGCAATCAGCGTCAGCAGCGAAAAGTGACTCCTTTTCTGTCGACCTTCCAGCTATTCTTGATGCAAACGGAAACGATGCAAATCTCACAGCAGGTGGAGCAACGACATTCTCTGGAACGGGTGCTGCCGCTCAGCGAAACTCTTTAAGAGGTCAGATATCAGTCACCGTCACCCAGGTACATAACAACGGGAATATGGAAATTTCAGGACAGAAAAAATTATTATTAAATAATGGTGACGAATATATTCGACTTAGTGGAATTATTCGACCAGAAGATATTACGGCTGATAATATAATAGTATCAAATCGCATAGCTAATGCACAGATATCTTATATTGGTGCTGGAGATACCGCAGACACAGGAAAAAAAGGTTGGCTAAGCAAGGCTTTATCTACAATTTCACCACTATAATCACGAAAGATTTTTTATGAGACTACTTTATCAGTTTATATTTGCGATAACGGCCTTGATCCTAAGTATTCAAGTTTCATATGCAGATCGATTAAAAGATCTAACATCCATCGCAGGTGTTCGCTCAAACCAACTCGTTGGATATGGCATCGTCGTAGGTCTCGCTGGTAGTGGTGATGGTAATAGTGGATTAACTCTTCAATCAATGCAGTCAATGGTATCACGATTTGGATTGGTCACAGAAACATCTGGGTTAGATGGTAAAAATACAGCGGCAGTCATGGTTACGGCTGAACTGCCACCATTTATAAAACCTGGACAAACTCTTGACGTTACGGTTTCAACACTGGGAAAGGCAAAATCGCTGCGAGGCGGGACATTGCTAATGACACCTCTTCTTGGTGCGGATGGCGAGACCTATGCTGTAGCCCAGGGGAATATGGTCGTAGGTGGCCTAGGTGTGACAGGTGCGGATGGTTCATCAGTTATTGTTAATATTCCAACCGTGGGACGGGTTCCCAGAGGGGCTTCAGTGGAACGCATGGTAGAGAGTCCATTCCTAGAAAGTGATAATATTATTTTAAATCTTCATCAGGGCGATTTCAGTACTGCGTTAATAGTGACCGAAGCCATTAACGATATCTTTGGTCCTGACGTTGCTGTCCCTCTTGACTCGACCTCAGTTAAAGTTCGTTCACCAAAAGATTTATCACAGAAAGTTGCTTTTGTAAGTCTTCTTGAAAATATTGAAGTGGAGCCAGCATCTCCAAAGGCCAGAGTTATCGTTAACGCTCGAACCGGGACAATTGTTATTGGGGGAAATGTCAGGGTAACTCCAGCGGCTGTAACACACGGCTCATTGACAGTTCGGATTAATGAAAGCCAGACAGTAACACCAACGGGTAATACAACCGTAAATGAGAACCAAGTGGTATCTACACCAGGTGACGCTGTAGCAACTCCAGAAAGTGAGATTGGTATTGATCAAGAAAATGCACGTGCATTCATTTTTGATCCTGGAACGGAATTATCCACCATTGTCGAGTCAATAAATGCAGTTGGATCAAGTGCTGCGGATTTAGTTGCCATACTTGAAGCGCTGCGTGAAGCTGGGGCACTCAGAGCAGAACTTATAATAATTTAAGAAGAAAAAAATGGATAATGGAATCTTACCTCTAGACTTGCCAAATCTAAATTTGCCAAAAATTCAAAAAGAGACAGGATTTTCTCTTTACCAGCGAAATAATGATAATGTTCAGTTAGAGCAGGTTGCCGAGGAATTTGAGGCGCTGTTTGTTACACAAATGCTTAAGCAAGCTTATCAGAGTAAACTTGCTGACGGGATTTTCGATAGTTCAGAAAATGAAACCTTTCAATCTATGTTAAATCAAGAATTAGGTCGTAAATTTGCTACAAACTCAAACTTTGGCATAGCGGATGCATTAAAGATGCAGTTCAAGTCTAACCCAAAGTAAATGAGGCAAGCCAATGCCTGGCCTATTCGACGTCGGAAAAACCGCTCTACAGTCATATCGTCAATCGTTGGCAGTAACTGGCCAAAATATTGCGAATATTAATACCGAAGGGTATAAACGTAGAGACGCTAACCTAGAAGAAATCTCCGGAGCACAAGGCGGGATTACTAGTGTTGCAAGCCAAGCCGGTCTTGGCGTGCGCGTTGAAGAAATAAGACGAGCTTTTGATTCTTACGTAGTAGACAGGACACGAAGTGCTAATGCTAACTTTGAGTCTAATGATGCCCTTTTAAATAAACTGTCCGAACTGGAGGATATTTTACTCCCCCAAGATTCAAATTTAGGGATCTTCTTAGGCAGATTTTTCAACTCATTGCAAGAAATAGCAACTGCCCCAGGCGACAATGCACCTAGGATCGTTGCCATCGAAACAGGTCATGCTTTAGCAGACTCTTTTCGTCAAACGAGCACAGTAGCCAATGACCTTAAAGTTGGAACGCTCAATCAGACAAATCAAGATATCAATTCGATAAATGTATTGACGGGAGAACTAATCAGAATAAATGCCTCCCTTATGTCATCTGGAAGTACTGGAAATGCATCTAATTCAATGTTAGATGCACGAGATCGCATCATTGATGAAATTAGTAAGTTTGTAGAGGTAACAACTGATTTAGATACTCGAGGGGCGGCAACATTAAGAATAGGCAACTCTGGAAATGGTCCAATTCTCGTTTCTAATGATACAAGCTCTCGTGTTTCTGTAACAGAAACGTTTGATGGGCTTCAATACTCTTTGACTGTCGGGGGAAAAGATGCACCAACATCTCAGATCAATAGTGGCGCTTTAAAAGGCTACTCAGACGCATTTACACTTATTAAAAAGACAATAGCTGATGTAGACGAAATGGCTTTTGTATTTGCACAGCAGGTTAATGAGCAGCATAGACAAGGACTTGACCTAAATAATAACAGAGGAAGAGATTTATTTGGTTCAACAGGATTTTCTGTAACTCAAAATCCAACTAATATAAGTGATATTTCTGCCGAACTAGTCATTACAGACATAACAAAAGTTTCTGGAAAAAGGGTAAGCGTTAATTATGATGAAAGTTCCAAAACCTGGGTGGCTTATGATGAAGCTAGGACAAGGCTAGCTTCAGGACGTAGTACTATAATAATGCCAGGCTATGAGATAAAAATAGCTGGAAATGCTCTAAATGGAGAAGAGTTCTACATCGCACCTGCCGAAGGCTTTTCAAGAAATCTAAAATTTACAATTTCAAAGCCAGAAAATATTGCGGCAGCTTCAACAAAAATTATTTATGCAGATACGAGCAATAAGAGCTCTGCTGATATATCAGCAACCAAAATATCTACATCCTCATCCTTAAATATCCCTGAAATTGGAAAAGTACTCACCAACTCACTTTCAGCAATTTCCGCGAGTGCGTTTTACAACACAGGTGCGATAGCCCATATTCCAGCAAATACCACGGCTATTGAACTTGCGAGCCTAAAACAACAACCTCAAATTAAATTTAGTTTAACAGATACACAGCTAGCTAATTCTTCAAGCTTATCATTCTCACGAGCCACGCCAGCATCACAAGCATATCAATTCAATATCGCCTATGGTGACGTGTTTCAGGGAGAAATTGGAACTTGGCCCGGTGCAGAAAGTATTGCAAAATATCTTAATCAAGGAACCTTAACCACACCAGCCGATAAAGATGGTATCTCTGTTGCAACGACAATGAGTGCTGCTGGAAACCTTACAATAGGAGGAGTTTTAACATCGTCTGGTACGGCTACTTTTGTTGACCCTCGGCGTATTTCGATTACCTCCGTGGGTAATGACGTAGCACGATCTTTTACAATAACTGGGACAGATGCGAATGGAGCAAGCCAGTCAGAAATCGTTTTGGGACAAGATGCGGGAACAGCCCTTAGCACAAAAAGTTTTAAAACTGTTACCAGTGTCAGTGTTGACGCTGCAACAGCAGCAAATGTAAGTACTGGAGTTAGTGGACTTCGATTATCGGATATTGGCATTCATGCGTCAGGTAAACAAGGAAACTTATCGCTTGCTTTATCAGAGGGAACCTTGGCCAGTACTACACCCCAAATCATGAGCAGCGGTGTTGCCATAACTGGATCAATACAAAATAGTAGTGATGCCTCAAAATTACAAATATTCACGCGAGAGGGTCGTCATATTTCTGGCTCCCCACTGACCGACGAAGAAGTCAATACCCTTATGACTTCGGCGAATGGCTTTAGTAAAAACGCAGAATATAGGGCCGATTATCTAAATGGCTATGGCGATGCGGGCTATCGAGGAATTAAAATTGATCGTACAAATAGTACTGCAGATAGCGTGATTTCCATAGGAGGGGATGGCAACTCATCACGTGCTTTCTCAGCGCCTACTATTCTCCCAGACAGTCCGACAGAACCATGGGCACTTACAGTGGGTGGAACTAAAATAATAAACATCACTGCAGGGTCTTCAGCAGGTCATGCCGCAAAGATTATCAACGAGCAAAGCTCTAAATTTGGTGTTATGGCTACGGCATCAAGTAGGGTTGAGCTAAAAAATGGTGGCGATAGTGGAACAGTCACATTTAAATTGGGCTCTGATAATACTGATTTTATCAAAATTGAAGCAAGAGTAAGTGCTACAAGCATGAATTCACTCGCCGAAAAAATTAATCTTTTTACAACCAATACGGGTGTTACCGCAAGCGTTTCGTCTGACCAGACACGCCTTCTTTTAGAGAATAAAAATGGAACTGATATTAACATCACCGATTTTGATTTTGATGGGAATGCAGGCGAAACAATAACAGCTACCGTAGTCGATAAGTTTTCAAAAGTTGTTTCTCCGGCTATAAATCTTGGTGGGTTGCAGGATGAATTAAAATTCACGTTAACAGATGGTCAAGTAGGAAAAGCACAAAATTTATCATTTGCCATAGGTGCAACAAATTATTTTTTCGATGTCTCCCATTTATCTACAATGGGGGTCGCCGGTGAATGGACAGATATAAGCGATATAGCAAAGCATTTAAATCGTGGGAATATGGTTTCAGGAGCAACAAAGCTTTCAGACCTCGGGATTTATGCAGAGGGCAGCTATGGTGAATTAACTTTAAGAATGAATGAAAATACATTCTCGTCTCTCCCTGCGGATAAACCAATACTAACAGCGACAGGTGAAACAAATTTAGAGGGTACAATTGCAGGTTCTTCACGCATAGGAGCTGCCAAATTTTCTGGTCACCTTGAACTTATATCACCAGATAATTTTACAGTATCGATAGATAATAAAGTTGTTTCAAGTGCTGTTGACGAAAGACAAAATTCACTTATTACCCAGACACCCAATAAAGCTGGTGATACATCAACAATAAATTTCAATGTTTTTGAGGGAATTGACTCCAATGGAATGGATAAAGACGGTTTGCTCGCAAACGCTGCAGAATCAAGCTACACAGTTACCCTCCCCTCATCTGGAACCGGTCCTACTTTTTCAGCTACTGTTGAAGCCTCAAATATAAATCCAGTGACGTCAGCTATAGTCGCCAAAGAAATAACTCAAAAATTGCGTGTCTTGGCACCCATACCCTCTCTTGCTGGTGCAGTAGCTCTAGCAACATTACCAGATCATAAAGATAGTGTTGTTATTTCTTTTGATAAAAAGAATTATACATTAACCGTTAATTACGACGACCCTGCTGTTAAAAGCAATCCAGAAATCACCATATCAGGTGGTGAATCAGGACGAATTACAGCTTATTTTGATTCAAATAAAAAATTACAATTATCCGCTGCTGCGGGCAGTCTCTCAGCCGCACAATTCAGTATTTTAGGAAACTCCGTTGTTGCTGGAAATGAAAGTGCCTCAAAACGTTTCGGCTTAACTGACGACTCAGCGACAGCGGTCCGAAGCTTAACAGGACGTGCATTTACACCATCAGCCAACGCAGAAACAAATACATTTAAACTCAACGGAGCAAATGTCACTATTACTATTACTCCGAATGGAAGTGGAACGTATACTTTATCCTCAAGCAGTGGAACAGTTACACCAGTTTTTGCTGATACTGGAAGTAATACAACAACGGCAACGTCACCAAAAATTATACTTAAAACAAGTGCAACGTCTGGGTTGATTACAGATTTAGGAACAGACGCAGGTTCAGCTTCTGATTTCGGCATTCAAATTGGAAATTACTCACTGACGAATCAAACTGATACCTTAACAATTAAGTCAACAAATGATTCAGCTCTTTCTATCGCTACATCCGCATCAAGTTTAGCAGATCAACGCGTAAAAATGACAAATCTTCCTGCTGAAGATCTTATCGTTCTTCTATCTGGAAGCGGCGCAAACAGGATAACTGCAAATTACGATATTGCTCCAAATAATGGATTGGAAATTGAAGAAAATATAACAATTAAAGTCATTGACGACACAGGAATAAATGTAGAGATTTTGGATGCTCAAACAGGTCACTCTATTGCTACCCGCTCATTAGACGCGAATTTAACGACTGAGGCAGAGGGTTATTTTATTCAGTTAACTGATAAAGGCAGTAAAAATGATACTTTTCAAATCGCTGCAAATAAAGACGGAACGGGTGATGCCAGAAATCTTGATGCCATATTAAAATTACAAAGTGGTGACTCCAGAACCGGGTCAAGCGGAAATTTTCAAGAAATCTTTTCAGGAATAGTCGCAACTATTGGCTCTGGTGTTCAGGCAAGTAAATTAAGAACTGAATCCGCTGAAGCCCTTAAAGACTCAGCTGAGGGATTTGAATCACAGTTTTCTGGGGTAAACCTTGATGAAGAAGCTGCTAATCTAATCGAGCAACAGCAAGCGTACCAGGCATCAGCACGAATTCTTTCAACTGCTCGAGAACTTTTTGACACACTCTTAGAATCTGTATGAGGATAAAAAATGCAAATCAGCTCAAAACTATTTAATCAACAATCTATAAGAAACTTTGAAAAGTTAAATGAAGGAATTCAAACGACCCAGGAGAAAATTTCAACTGGTCAAAATATTCTTTCCGCGTCGGACGACCCTGTTGCAGCAGTAAATCTTTCTGTTGCAAAAGAGCAGAGGGACCTTCTTTCTCGCTTTCAGGCAAATTCTGAGTCAGCAAAAAGTAGATTAGACTTAGCTGACGAAATTTTTGATCAATCAATAGTGACACTGACGAGAATTACGGAGCTTACAATTCAAGCCGGAAACGGAACAGGCGATACAACCCCAATTTTGCAAGAAATCGATGCCTTGAAAGAGGTTATGATTGAAATGGCTAATACCAGAGACTCACAAGGCCAAGCCTTATTTTCAGGATTTCGAACAAATTCTGTTCCTTTTGAAATCCAAGTTGATGGCTCAGTTGCCTATAAGGGTGACAGAGGACAACATTCTGTCCAACTCTCCGAAAGTATGAAAGTCAAGACCAGCATTGATGGTGGTTCGGCATTCATGCGAATTAAAACAGACGATGGGACGCACGGTCTGTTCGATATAATTGATAATAGTTTTAATTCAGTGCAGACTTCAAATAATTATAAACGCCAAGCATCCGCAAATGCTCATGCTGAAGTAACCTTCACTCTACCCCCCAACCCTCAAAAATGGACCTTTAATTTAAAAGGGAGCCAAGGTGTCACTTCTATTTCAGCAGAACTCGCAAATGGAAAACTCGATGACACTCTCATTCCCGTTATTAATGCATTGACCGATAAAACTGGTATAACCGCCTCACTTAACACTACCACGGGAGCGGTCGTTTTAAAAGATGGATTTAATGGTGAAATTGTCATGAGCGACGTTGAGATCGATGGGATTGAATTTGGTCGTGGGGACGTTCAATATTTTGCCGAACTTAATAGTTATGATGGCTCTGGAGAAATAGTAGGAACCGCTCGTCGATTGACAGACAGTGATCAATTAGTTTCTTCAGCAACAAACTACCTCAAAAATGCTTTAGATCATTTAAGTGACCAAAGAGCATTTATAGGTGCCCAGCAGAATAAAGTCACACAACAAGAAAGTGTACTCCAAGAACGCCAGTTTATAGTCAGTGACAAAATTTCTGACCTTGGTGATGCAGATTTAGCAAGTCTAGTTACAAGATTACAAACAATGCTTGTCAATAGAGATGCCTCCCATGCCGCTTTTGCAAAAATAGGTCAGCAAAGTCTATTTGATTTTCTCAGATAAGGCCGCTTGGCACGCATATTGCACACTAACTCATGAGTAAAAAGGATTTTTATAAATCCATTAATTTTTAACTTTACAAACGTAAAGGTGAGTTATGACGAATATATTGACGAATTCAGCAGCCCTAAAGTCTCTGTTTCATTTGCAAAAGAATGATGGAGCCGCCACAGAAGCCACCGAGCGACTAGCATCAGGCAAGCGAATTAATAAAGCTGGCGATGACGCTGCGGGAGCTGCTATTGTCAATAGAATGACATCACAGATTTCAGGAATGGAAGTTGCCATTCGAAATGCGGGTGATGCTATCTCAATGGCACAGACAGCTGAGGGAGCCCTCGGCGAGGTTTCGGAAATTCTTCAAAGAATGCGTGAGCTAGGTGTTCAAGCCGCAAATGGAACTTACTCTGGCGCGGATCGCGTTTCACTAAATGCAGAGATTGTTCAACTCAAGAAAGAACTAATTCGAATTGGAGAAGCTACGACGTTTAATAATACCAAGTTATTAAATGGTACTTTTCAAGATACTGAATTTGAACTTGGTTTTGATGAATCCCCACAGCACACTCATACATTAACAATAGACGATGTACGTCCAAGCCAATTGGGTGTTTGGAATATGTCTTCTCAATTGGAGAAAACAGCGACAGTTGCAGCGAATGGTGCAGCAGCGTTGGGTGCAGCCGCGGTGCTTACTACTTCAGCATCGCACGGCTTTGTGGCGACTGACCAAGTAACTTATGAAGCGGGAGGAGCCGCCGGTGTCGGCGGAATTCCAGGACTAATTGATGGCCGTACATATTTAGTGGCGAGTGCCCCGGCGGGAACTACATTCACGTTGACAGAATTGGATGGCACTGCTCTCACCTACGGCACTGTTGGAAATTTAGATGGAGAAGGTGCGAAATTTCACCTCGCTACTTTAGCAGGTGCTCCAAGCGTAGCAGAGGCAACTCTGGCCGCCCCATCATCTACTAATGATATTACTGAGACATTAACGGTTTATGGGCATGTTGGTACTGAAACTATTTCTGTCCCAGACGGTTCTTCATCGAGAAAAATCGCAGAGGCAGTAACTGCCAAATCAGGTACGACTGGTGTGACTGCTTATGCAGAAACGAACGCGAGAATAACTGTTTCACCAAATAATACCACTGATGGTGCTGGAAATACAATAATATCATTTACACTTCAGGGAATGAATGCGACCCCTATCACGGTATCGTCAACTATGAAGTTTGGTACTGGGGAAACTGTAGCTTTAAATGCACCCGATTTAAGTGATTTAAGAGATAAAATAAATGGCTATTCAGGTGATACTGGTATATCTGCGACTATTTCATTTGATAGAACATCAATCGATATTACATCTCCAGACGGCTATGATATTATAATTGATGATTTTGATATTGTTGCTAATAACGAAACGACCCTTACACCTGCCCTTATTCCTAATGGCACAGCTGGTACAAATGCAGCAACTAATATGCTTGATAATACTACAGACGGCACACAAACAATTTTTCATAGCAGAAATCAAGCAGGGAATGCAATTGCAGCACACGGGTACAATGTGGGAGATTTAATTCGTGTTGCAGATATTTCCATAACGACTGCAGCAACGCCTGCTGCGCTATCGTTAGATCCGAACAAATTATATTTTGTGGAAACAGTCGTAGATACAACACGTTTTAAACTTCGTGAGGGAGGTCCAACTGGCGCGAAGGTTCTCATGACAGGTGGAGACGATTTGAAAAATGGATATGTTTTCCATAAAGTTCAGAAAACATTAAATTTTCAAACTCTCGATCGCGACGGGAATCTTAAAGGAGCAAATGTTAAATTATTTGATCAAAGCTTAGGTCAGCTAGCCGCCGACCAAGTCCCAAGTTCAACGCGACTTTCTGGCCAAATTGTCTATGAGTCTTCAAACGTGTTTACCATTAAAACCGGGGCAACCGCAGCAAGCAATAAAAATCAGTTTAGAGATTCCCCACCCTCAGCGACGCTTCTTAGAATTTCAGATATTGATGTTCTAACAGTTACTTCATCACAGAGAATGTTATCGGCAGTTGATGGTGCGCTTAGAAGAATTGATGCAGAAAGAGGCGATCTTGGTGCGACAATGAACCGAATGGAACATACAATCGATAACTTAACAAATATTGTAATGAATACAAAAGTGGCCAAAGGACGAAAGCTAGATGCAGATATGGCCGCTGAATCAATAGAGCTTTCTAAATCCAGGATTCTTCAACAGGCAGCAACATCAATGCTAGCGCAAGCAAATAAGAGCATGCAGTCTGTACTGGAACTTCTACAGTAAAGGTAAGTTAATGATTATTATGAATGCTAAATATTTATTTATTCCAATTCAATTTTCTCGGATTTCAATACTGGGAATGAGACGCTTGGCATGTATATTGCAGCATTTACATCAAAATAAATTTTTAACTTTACAAAGGTAAAGGTGAGTCATGACTAATATATTAACAAATTCAGCAGCACTTCTTTCCCAATTTCATCTTTCAAACGTTGATGATGGCGCAACGAAGGCAACGGAACGACTTGCATCTGGCAAGCGTATAAATAACGCGGGCGATGATGCCGCTGGCGCTGCTATTGTTAATAGAATGACTTCTCAAATTTCAGGAATGGAAGTCGCTATTCGAAATGCCGGAGATGCAATATCAATGGCCCAAACCGCTGAAGGTGCACTTGGTGAAGTTTCTGAAATTCTTCAAAGAATGCGTGAACTTGGTGTGCAGGCAGCGAACGGTACTTATTCTGGAGCTGATCGTGTGTCTCTTAACGCAGAAATTGTTCAACTCAAAAAAGAACTGACTCGGATTGGTGAAGCCACAACATTTAATAACACAAAATTGCTAAATGGCACATTCCAAGATACTGAGTTCGAACTTGGGTATGATGAGTCGCCTCAGCATTCTCACACATTATCAATAGATGACGTTCGCCCGACAAAGTTAGGTGTCTGGAATATGTCCTCTCAACTTGAGAAAAAAGCAACCGTTTCATCTGTGGTATCTACTACTGTAGCCGGCAGTGCTATAAAAGGACAAATTACAACAAGTGCCTCCCATGGGTTCGTAGTCGGGGATCAGATTACGTATGAAATCGGCAGCGGTACTGCAATGGCGGGACTAGTGCCAAACAGAACCTACCAAGTCATTGCACCAGTCGCCGATAAGAGTTTTGTTATAACTGAATTAGATGGGACAACGGCTTCTGACAGTGGCGACTCGGGTACTGATGTAGATAATACTATCGTTTATGGTAACATGGGCGGCTATACTGGTGTTGGAACTACTTTTAGCCTTGCAAGTCTTGCAGGAGCCCCTACCCTCGGTGAATCTGGAGCGGCCGCACCATCCTCAGCAACTAAATTAAATGAAAGCCTTCAAATATATGGATATGTTGGAACAGAAACTATTACATACCCAGAAGGATCTAACGCAAGACAGATCGCGGAAGCCGTAACAGCTAAATCTGGTACAACAGGTGTGACAGCTTATGCTGAAACAAATGCTCAAATTACTCTGACGCCAAACAACTCTACGGATGGTTCAGGGTCAACTATAATTTCATTCACACTAAAGGGAATGAATGACACGGCGAAAACCATTTCTTCTACTGTAAAGTTTGGAACTGGCGAAACTCCTGCAGTGAATCAGCCTGATCTCTCAGATCTACGAGATAAAATAAATGGAATTTCAGGTGACACTGGAATTTCGGCCACGCTTTCCTCAGATAAAACGAGTATCAATTTAACGTCTCCCGACGGTTATGATATTGTAATCGATGATTTTGATATGCCAGCGAATGGGGAAACTAGCCAAGCGCAAGCCACAGTGCCTGCAGGAAATATTGCAGATGGTAGTGGCCATACAATTTTTACCGCAGCAGCTAACCATGGCTTCGAAACTGGTGACATGGTCAGAGCCTCAGAGCTTTCTTCTACAGGGACCCCTTCAGCGTCTGGAATAAGCCCAGCAAAACTCTATTTTGTAACCAAGTTATCTGATACTACATTTAAACTTAATACTGGCTCTCAGGCTG
>Ga0209425_10005517_pt1 | contig 12400 bp, 8 predicted proteins | sample COG_05_FD_184749 | JGI IMG/M metagenome (GOLD analysis project Ga0209425, IMG submission 184749) | Pelagic Microbial community sample from North Sea - COGITO 998_met_05 (SPAdes) (version 2) | ecosystem: Environmental > Aquatic > Marine > Neritic zone/Coastal water | place: Helgoland, sampling... | reverse complement strand
AAAAAATTTCACCCTGATATTAATTTAGGAAATAAAGAATATGAAGAAAAACTTAAATTAATAACTTTAGCTTATACACAACTAAAAAACACTTATAGGGAAAAAATTGACACTTAATTTAGATATACAACCAGACATCAAAATATCTTTAAAACAAACTTTTGGAATTGATTCAGAGATGGAAGTTAATGCTTTCTCAAAAAAAAGTGAGTACGTGCCTGAAATAGATAAAAATTATAAATTTGATAAAGACACTACGCTCGCAATCATATCTGGGTTTGCTTTTAATAAGAGAGTTTTAGTTCAGGGATATCATGGTACTGGTAAGTCAACACATATAGAACAAATTGCTGCACGATTAAACTGGCCTTGTATTAGAGTAAACCTAGATAGCCATGTGAGTAGAATTGATCTTATTGGAAAAGATGCAATCGTTGTTAAAGATGGAAAACAGATCACAGAATTTAAAGAAGGTATCTTGCCTTGGTCTATTCAAAATCCTGTCGCTCTTGTATTTGACGAATATGACGCTGGAAGACCAGATGTAATGTTTGTTATTCAAAGAGTGTTAGAAGCTGAAGGAAATTTTACTCTTTTAGATAAAAATAAAGTTATAAAACAAAATAATTTTTTTAGATTATTCGCAACTTCAAACACAGTTGGATTGGGGGATACAACAGGACTATATCACGGCACGCAACAAATAAATCAAGGACAAATGGATAGGTGGAACATTGTTACATCTTTAAATTATCTAAGCCTTGATAGAGAGATGGAAATTGTTTTGGCAAAAAATAAGAGTTTGAATAATCCTAAAGGTAAAGAAAAAGTATCTAACATGATTAAAGTAGCCTCTTTAACAAGAAAAGGTTTTATAGCAGGAGACATTTCTACAGTTATGAGTCCCCGGACTGTACTGCATTGGGCAGATAATGCAGAAATCTTTAAAGATACTGGTTATGCTTTTAGAGTTACTTTTCTGAATAAATGTGATGATATTGAAAAAAACACTATAGCTGAATATTATCAAAGATGTTTTGGTGATGAATTACCAGAGTCGATGGTAAATATTCAGATTTAAATGAGTAATAAAGAAGATAATTTTAAAGAACAATTTAAACAAGCTCTAATTTCCACTGCAAGAGTAATTTCGGAAGATTATAAGCTAGATGTAAAAAAATTTAATAAAAATTTAAATTCACAAAAAAAAGATTTTTTTGATGTAAAAAATTTATCAAATAAAAGTGATTTTATCAAACTTAGAGCGGAAACAGATTCAGGTGCACTTAAAAAGAAATTTTCTAACAGAGAAATATTTAATAAAAACTTACCTAATAATCCCTCTTGTAAACCTCTATATGATATTGCTGAAAAAATTAGATATGAAGTTTTGGGTGGAAAAATGCTTAAAGGTGTAGAAAAAAATTTAATTGAAAATTATAATCAAAAAATAACTACTGTACTTAACGATCAATTTAAAAATAAAGAAGATGTTCCTATAGCAGAAGCTTTTGAACTTTATATGTTAAAAAAAATTTTTAACTTAGAGCTTAATACTGTGTCTGCCAAAAAGTTGAGTTTTTGGGAAAAAGATTTTTTTAATTCCATTGATAAACATTTGGATTTTTTAAATAAAAATTTGGAAAATCAGGAGAACTATGGATTAAAATTTTCAGAAATTCTTAAAAGTATGGACGTTTTTAATTCAAATAATAATGAGAATAGTGAAAATAATGATGAAAAAGATAATGAACAAGAAAATAAATCAGAAAATAATGATGACAGTGATTCTAATAATAAAAAAGACGAAAATAAGCAAGATGAAACTCAAACAAGCTTAGATGCAGGTTTTGATCTTAGTGATCAACAAATGGATGAACAATTAGAAGATTCGGAATCCTTTAAAGAGAGTGTGGAAAATATAACCCAAAAAACTAATTTAAATAATCTAGATCAAGAATATAAAGTTTTTACAATAGAATTTGATGAAATTGCAAAAGCTGAAATCTTAGAAGATACAAAAGAAACTCAAAAATTAAGAAAAAATTTAGATCAACAACTTGTTGGTTTTCAAGATCTGATAACAAAGCTTGCAAATAAATTACAAAGACAACTGCTTGCAAAACAAAATAGAGCTTGGGAATTTGACTTAGAAGAAGGTTTGTTAGATAGCTCCAAGCTAACTAGAATTATTATGGATCCTTATAATTCTCTATCCTTTATGAAAGAAAAAGACCTTGATTTTAAAGATACGATAGTAACTTTATTAATTGATAATTCAGGGTCAATGCGTGGACGTCCTATAACAATCGCAGCACTTTGTGCTGATATATTATCTAGAACTTTGGAACGATGTTCTGTTAAGGTTGAAGTATTAGGATTTACAACTAAAAACTGGAAGGGTGGAAAAAGTAGAGAGGCTTGGGCAAAAACTGACAAACCAAAAAACCCTGGAAGGCTTAATGACTTAAGGCATATAATATATAAAGGGGCAGATACTCACTGGCGACAAGCAAAAAACAATATAGGTTTAATGCTTAAAGAAGGATTATTAAAAGAGAACATAGATGGGGAAGCTATATCTTGGGCTTACAGCAGAATTAAAAAAAGGAAGGAAGAAAGAAAAATTCTAATGGTAATTTCAGACGGTGCACCAGTAGATGATTCTACTTTATCAGTTAATTCAGGTGACTTTCTAGAAAAACACTTAAGAAAAATGGTTAAATTTATAGAAACAAAAAGCGATGTTGAAATTTTAGCCATAGGCATCGGTCACGATGTATCTAGATACTATAATAAGGCTATTAAAATAACAGATGTAAACGAACTTGGAGATGTAATGGTTTCTCAATTGAGTGGTTTATTTGAAAATAAAAAGAAACTACATTAAAGCTTTAAAAGGTCTTCATTTTTCCATTTAATACTAACTTCAGCTCCACCTCTTGTTTGGGAGTTTCTGCATAAAATATTTGCATAATTTTTTTCAAGTAAAGTTTTACCTATAAAAATTCCAAGACCTAATCCAGATTTTGATTTTATTGAAGACTTTAAAGATTTAATATAAGGCTCTCCAATTTTACTCAAGACATCTTTTGGATATCCCTCCCCATCATCTTCAATAATAATTTCAGTCATGTCATTATCACTTTTTATATTGATAAAAATTTTATTTGTAGAAAACTTATTTGCATTACCAATAAAATTTCTTAGGCCATAAATAATTTCTATTGATTTGGTTATATTTAGTGGATTTGAATTTTGATCATGATTAACAATAAACTCCTTTTTACTTATTTCTTTGAATGATTTAACTATTTCATCCACGTAATCTGCTATTGATAAGTCTCCATCAATAAATTCATCTTCAATAACTGGATTTAATGTTAATTTTTTTAAAATTTCACTACATCTTTCTATTTGACTAGATAAAAGCTCAATATCTTTTTTTACATCTTCATTATCTCTAAATTGTTCTAGTAAATCAGTAGATATAATTTTTATGGTTGAAAATGGTGTGCCCAATGAATGTGCGGCGGCGGCGGCTTGTCCACCTAATGACAATAACTCATGTTCTTTTGACATAATTATTTCCATTTTATTTAGTGCTTCTTTTCTTATTCTAGACTCTGACCCAAAAGTTAAAGCAAAATAATTTAAAAAAATTAAAGCAATAATTAATGCTATTGGTATCGAATAATAATAATAACTATCTACATGAAAATGTTCTTTAATTGGATACGGTAAAGGTTGATTAAAAAAGGTAAGAAAAATAATCATTAAAACCGTAAAACTGACTAACAATAAATTACTTCTAAAGCCTAAATTAGACGATGAAAATATAGCTGGGATAATTAAAAAAATTGAAAAAGGATTTATAATTCCACCTGTTAAATAAATTAAACAACTCAGTTGTAAAATATCAATAGATAAAAAAAGAAATGCCATTTTATCTGATAGTTGAGTGTTTTGATTAATATAAATTAAATAAAGATTGCTTAATACTCCAATCAAAATTATTGAATTTTCTAAAATTAGGTTAAATCTAAAATCAAAAAAAAAATAAATAATATTAACTGTTATAAGTTGACCAATGATAGCAATCCACCTTAGATTAATATAAGTCGATTTTTTTAATGAAAAATATTTTGAAGTTTCGAAAAACTTCATTATTAGATGTCTAGATTTTGAACATTAATGGCATTTGAGACAATAAAATCTTTTCTTAAAGCTACGTCATTACCCATCAAAGTATGAATAAGATGTTGATCTTTTTTTAAATCTTTTGAATATTGAACTTGTAACAGGTTTCTTGTCTCAGGGTCTAGAGTAGTACTCCATAATTCTTCTGGATTCATTTCTCCTAATCCTTTGAACCTTTGAATACTCATTCTAGATTTTTCTTCCTCATAAGCTTTGATAAATTCTTTTGTTCCTTTTTTAACTTTTTGTAATTCTTTATTATTTTTTAAAATATAATTTTCTAATTCAGTTTCATCTTTTATGTAAATTCCCTTTGTGCCTTTGTTAATTTTAAATAATGGTGGTTGAGCAAGGTAAACATGACCATTTTCAATTAGTTTGTTAAAGGGTTTGTTATTAAAAAATGTCAATAACAATGCTCTAATATGTGACCCATCAACATCGGCATCCGTCATAATTATAATTTTTCCATATCTTAAATCTTTTAAATCTATATTTTCAACCTTTGGATCAAGACCAAGGGCATTAATTAAAGTAACAACTTCATTAGATGACATCATTTTAGCTAATGACTTTGTTCTATGTTCGCTACTAACATCTCTATTGTTATTTTTTTTAAGAATGGCTTCTTCAACATAAGTATTAAGAATTTTTCCTCTTAGTGGCAATACTGCTTGATTTGATCTGTTTCTACCTTGCTTTGCTGAACCACCGGCAGAATCTCCCTCAACTATAAATAATTCTGTTCCTTCTTGTTTTCCTATTTGGCAATCTGCTAATTTTCCAGGTAAACCACTTAATTCTAGGGCACCTTTTCTCCTTACATTTTCTCTAGCTTTTCTAGCCACATCTCTTGCAAGTGCTGCCTGCATTATTTTTGCTAAAATAATTTTCGAGATAGTTGGGTTTTGATCAAACCATATTGATAATTTTTCGCTAACAATACTTTCTACAATCATTCTTACCTCAGATGAAACTAATTTATCTTTTGTTTGTGACGAAAATTTTGGATCAGGTATTTTTGCTGAAATGACACAAGTAAGACCCTCTTTAATGTCATCACCTGATATTGTTAATTTGTTTTTTTTTAATAAATTATGTTCTATTGCATATTTATTGATTACTCTGGTTAGCGCACTTCTAAATCCTAGTAAGTGAGTACCACCATCTTTTTGATAAATATTATTTGTATAAGGATAAATATCCTCACCATAGCTTGCATTCCACTTTAAAGAGCATTCAATTTCAATATTTTCTTTTTTACCTTCAATATAGATTGGCTTTTTAAATAAATCATTTCCAGTTTTATTTGAAAGTTTCTCTCTTTTTTCATCTAAAAAATCAACAAACTCTAAAACACCACCATCAAATTTAAATACACTTATTTTTTCTTTTTTTTGATTTAAATCATTAACTGTTATCTTTATTCCCTTATTTAAGAATGCTAGTTCACGCATTCTTTTGATAATTATATTTGGTGTAAACTTTATAGAAGAAAATATATCTTTCGATGGTAAGAATGTTATCTGAGTGCCATTTTCTTTGGATTTACCTATAACCTTGAGTGGTGCTTTTGAGGTTCCATTCTTAAATTCTATAAAATATCTGTTTCCATCTCTATCTATTTCTAATTTTAGTTGTTCTGATAATGCATTTACAACTGAAACTCCTACACCATGTAAACCACCAGATACTTTATATGAATCATGATCAAATTTTCCTCCTGCATGAAGTTGGGTCATTATAACTTCTGCAGCTGACATTTTTTCTCCTTTATGCATGTCGACAGGTATTCCTCTACCATCATCTCTGACCGTAATTGTTCCATCAGAATTTATCTTAACATCAATATTTTTACAGTGACCCGCTAACGCTTCATCTATTGAATTATCTACAACTTCATAAACCATATGATGCAAACCAGTTCCGTCATCAGTGTCACCAATGTACATTCCCGGTCTTTTCCTTACAGCTTCGAGCCCTTTTAAAACTTTTATGGAGTCTGCTTGATATGTGGAGTTATTTTTCATATTTTTTATTAGTGGAAATTTAACAATTATAACATTTTTAAAAAAAAAGAGGTAAATTAATTTTAATAATCCAAAAATAATTGCTAAATAAGCCTCTGTTTTAAAGGCTTACTTTATTTCTGGCGGAGAGACAGGGATTCGAACCCTGGGTACCTTTAACAGCACACACACTTTCCAAGCGTGCGCCTTAAACCACTCGGCCATCTCTCCAAATCAGTTTTATGGTTTAATTATATTGAAATAAACATCTAATATAATTATGTCTATTTCAATTAAAGAAATTATCAATATAAAATTTTAAATGAAACACAAAATTTTTAAAAAAATTGCAGGTATCTTTGGGTATAAGCTAATTAATAAAAATTATATTAAAAATCATAGACTACTAGAAGTTAATTCATATTTCAATAGTGAGGCAATTTTCAAATTTTTATTTAATCAAAAACTTATAAATTGTTTAATTCAAATTGGTGCTAACGATGGATTAAGATTTGATACTCTCAACTACTATATTAAAAAATATAAGACCAAATCAATTTTAGTTGAACCTATTAAAAACAACTTTGAAGATTTAAAAAATAATTATAAAGAATATAAAAATATAATCTTTGAAAATTTGGCAATCTCAGTAAATAATGAAATTTCTTATTTATATAAAGTTGATCCTTTAAAGTTAAAAAATTATTCCGGGGATCATTATGTTGGAATTACTTCATTTGATAAAAATCATTTAATTAAACATGGTGTAAAAAAAAAAGATATAATTGAAGAAAAAGTAGACTCTATATCTATAAATAATTTAATTATTAAACATAATTTAGATAAATTTGACTTACTATTTATAGATGCAGAAGGATACGATGCAGACATAGTAATAGATTTTTTAACAACTTCTTTAATAAGGCCTATTATAGTTTTAGAATACTTACATGTACCTAACAAAAAATTTGAAAATCTTATAAATCAACTAAATCATAGAAAATATGTCTATTTTTCATTAAATGAAAACATGTTTTGTTTTCCAGAAGAAAATAGTAGTTTTATAAATTTTAATTAATTTACAATCCATTCTTTATATTTTTTTATATTTTCTAAAATTTGATCTGGAAACGAGTTATCTAATTTTTTTGATTTATAAAATTCATTTCTTCCAATTATATCCTCTCCTGAGATAATTTTTTTTTCAATTTCTTCTATCTGAAGATACTTTTGATCTATTCTTTCTTTAAAATGGTAGGGATCATTTGTTTCACATAAATTTTTATACTTATATAAAAGTTGTTCTGCATTTTTAAGATTACAAAAATGCCATCCACCATCTACGATAATATTATTCAATCTTAGTTTATCTATTCTCCAAAAAGGTCTTTTTTTAAATTTTAGGTTTCTTAACCACTGGGGTGACTTTAGAAATTTTTTTACACATATTCTGCTACCATACCAGTATGGATTTTGAACGTTTTGTAGGTTTATTTTATAATAATAATGATTTTGTTTAAAAACTGCATATTTCATTTTTTTCTGAAATTTTTCAATATTAATTGGATTTGGAATTTCGTCTAGATCTGAAATGATAATTATATCATCTCCATGTGCAGATTTAAGACCTCTTAATATACAATTTCTTTGAAAATTTTCTCTTAAATAAGGATCATCTCCATCAGGCATATCTTCAACGGGAATGTATATTATTTTTTTTTTGAATTTTGGAAATTTATTAATATTGAATTGAAGTTTTTTTGAGTTATTTTGCCAAGTTTTATTTCCTTCCACAATTACAAAATAATCTACAAAATCATCTAAAATATTTAATCTAAGATCTAATAATAAGTCTTCATCCCAATAAGAAAAGCAATCATAAACTTTCATTTAAATGTCCTTATTAATTTTTAAAACTCCAATAAACGCTTCTTGTGGTATCTCTACTTTTCCAAATTGTTTACCTCTCGCTTTACCTTTTTTTTGTTTATCTAATAGTTTTCTTTTTCTGTCTCTTGCTCCACCTCCATGAATTTTAGTTAACACATCTTTTTTAAAGCCTTTAATAGTTTCTCTTGCTATAATTTTTCCACCAATTGCAGCTTGAACTGGGATCATAAAATTATGTCGAGGAATTAAATCTTTTAGTTTTTCACAAACTTCTCTTCCAACAATTTGAGCAAAATCTTTATGCACCATCATAGATAAAGCATCTACTGGTTCGGCATTTACAAGTATTCCAAGTTTTACTAAATCCCCTTCTTTATGTCCTATTATTTCATAGTCAAAACTAGCATAACCACTCGTCATAGACTTTAATCTATCGTTAAAATCAAAAACAACCTCATTTAATGGAATTTCATAACTTAAGACTGCTCTATTTCCAGAATAACTTAGATTGGTTTGAACTCCCCTCTTATCTTGGCAAACTTTAATAATCGCCCCCAAATATTGATCTGGGGTAATGATTGTTGCTTTAATCCAAGGTTCTTCAATGTATTTAATAAAGGTTGGCTCTGGTAAGCTTGATGGGTTTTGTAACTCTATTACTTCTCCTTTATTCATGTGAACTTTATAAACCACTCCAGGCGTTGTCGTTAATAAATTTATATCAAATTCTCTTTCTAACCTTTCTGTAATAATTTCTAAATGGAGAAGTCCTAAAAATCCACATCTAAAACCTAAACCTAGAGCTGATGAAGATTCAGCCTCATATGAAAAACTAGCATCATTTAATTGCAGTTTACCTAAACCGTCTTTTAGCTTTTGATATTCAGAACTGTCCACTGGGAACAACCCACAAAAAACTACTGGCTTACTTGGTTTAAATCCCGGTAATGCTTCTTGAAGTGGTTTGCTAGCATCACAAATAGTATCTCCAACTTTTGTTTCTGATAAAACTTTTATTCCAGTTGTTATAAAGCCTATTTCCCCAGCATTTAATTCTTTGATATCAGTAGCTTTTGGAGTAAATACTCCTACTTTTTCAATAATATATTCTTGATTAGTCGACATCATTTTAATCTTCATATTTTTAGAAATTTTTCCATCAATAACTCTAACCAAAATCACTACACCTAGATAAGTGTCATACCAGCTATCGACTAGTAAACATTTTAAATCAGCATCTTTCTCACCTTCTGGAGATGGCAGTGATACAATGATTTGCTCTAAGATATCATTGATTCCTTCACCTGTTTTTCCAGAACAAGGAATGGCATTTTCAGTATCAATACCAATAACATCTTCTATTTGTCTTTTTGTTTTTTCTAAATCTGAGGCAGGCAAGTCAACTTTATTTAAAACTGGAACTATCTCATGATTAATATCTAGTGCTTGGTAAACATTTGCTAATGTTTGAGCTTCTACTCCCTGTGTACTATCAACAATTAAAATAGATCCTTCACATGCATACAAAGATCTACTAACTTCATAACTAAAATCCACATGACCTGGAGTATCAATAATATTTAAAATGTAATCCTTCCCATTTTTACCTTTATAATTAAGTTTTACCGTTTGAGCTTTTATAGTTATTCCTCTTTCTCTCTCTATATCCATAGAGTCCAATACTTGTGCTTTCATCTCCCTTTCGGTAAGTCCACCACAACTATGAATTATTCTATCTGCAATAGTTGATTTGCCGTGATCAATGTGTGCAATAATTGCAAAGTTTCTGATGTGATCAATTTTTGTCATGACTACGATCTAATCTTTGCGTCTGTTTTTGATTCTACAGTTGAAATAATAAGCTGGTTTATTTTATTTAAATCTTCTTCATTTAATGTTTTTTCTAAGGACTGAATTGTAACATTTAATGCAATCGATTTTTTTCCTTCGTCAATATTTTCACCTTCATAAACATCAAATACTTTAACAGATTTTATTAGATCTTTATCTACATTTGTAATTATCTCTATTAATTCCTGGACTTTAAAATTTTTATTTAAAACAAAAGCAAAATCTCTTTCTGATTTTTGAAAGTCAGAATATTTATATTGAGTTTTTTGATTTTTTAATGATTTGTTTGTTTGTTTTATATTGTCTAAAAATATTTCAAAACCCACTAATGCTTCAACCTTGATGTCTAATTTTTTTAATATATTTGGGTGAATATCACCAAAAAAAGCTACTACTTTTTCTTTATTCTTATTTAGAAATATTCTTCCAGATTTTCCTGGGTGATAATAATTTGGTGTTTCATCATCAATATAAAATTTGCTTTTATTATACCCAGCTTCAACCAAGCTTTGAACAACATCTCTTTTAACATCAAAAACATCAACTAATCTTCCTTGCTCTATCCAACTCTGCTTAGACAATTTTCCAGTTCTTAATCCACTAACTACAGTTTGTTGTTCACCCGGTCTAGACCCTGAAAAAATTGGACCTATTTCAAATATTGATAAATCTTTAAATCCTCTTCCCAAATTCTTATTTAGTTGAATAATCAAGTTTGAAAAGATTGAATTCCTCAATACATTCAGGTCTGCACTTATAGGATTAACTATTTTGATTTCTTTATTATTCTCAATAAATAGTTGATTAACTTTACTGTCAGTAAAAGACCAAGTAATGGCTTCCAAATAACCCTTAGATGCAATAGCTCTCTGTAAAAAATGAAACAATTTTTGTGTTTTATTTAAAGTGTTTTTATTTCTAATTTTTTCAGGTTCAATCATCTTAATTTGGTCATAACCTTTAATTCTCACTAGCTCCTCAACTATATCTACCTCTTGCTCAATATCAGGTCGCCATGATGGCACCTTTAAGAGTAGTAATTTTTTTTGTTTTTTTATTTCAAAACCTAAATTTGTTAGTATTTTAATCGTTTCTTTTTGATCAATTTTAAAACCTGTTATTTTTTCAAATAACTGCATATCAAATTTTATTAAGTTATTTTTTACATTTTCTATTTTTTGGATATTAAATTTACTAATTTTTCCTCCACAGATTTTTTTAATTAATTCAGCAGCTCTCTGTAGTCCTTGTTCTATTGATAGCGGATCAATTCCTCTTTCAAATCTAAATTTTGCATCAGTATCTATGTTTAAAATTTTAGACGTTTTTCTAATTGATCTTGGATTAAAATAAGCAGACTCTATTAATATATTTTTTGTATCTAGTTCAGTTCCAGACCTTGTTCCTCCAATTATTCCTCCTAAACCTAGCACTCCTGAGGCATCTGTAATTACACACATGTTATCTTCAAGACTATAATCTTTTTCATCTAGGGCTTTAAATTTTTCACCTTTCTTAGAATTTCTGACAACTATTCCTTTATCTATTTTATCAGCATCATAGGCATGTAGTGGTCTGTTTAAATCAAACATCACATAATTTGTAATATCAACTATTGCAGAGATAGGTTTTTGACCTAATGATATTATCTTTTTCTTTAGCCAATCCGGACTTTCAGTATTTTGTATATCAGTAATTAAGCAACTACCAAAAGAAGTGCATCCTTGATTTTTTTCTTTAGTTATTTTTATACTGATTTTTTGTTTATTTTTTTGAACTAACTTCTCTGTTTTTAGTTTTTTTAATGTACCAGAACCTGCTGTTGCTAAATCTCTTGCTATTCCTCTCACTCCCAAACAATCCGCTCTATTTGGTGTAATTGATATATCAATTACATTTATAGTACTTTTAGGAAAATAACTTTTACCTATTTTTTTTTCATATTTTTTTGTTGAAAGTTCTGTAATGCCGTCACTTTCGTTTGATAAGTTGAGCTCAGCTTCTGAACAAAGCATTCCATACGAAGTAATACCTCTTATCTTGCTTACTACTAATTTCATTTGATTCTTTGGTACAACAGCACCTGGTGGTGCATAAATTGTCAGTAGTCCATCTTTTGCATTGGATGCACCACAGACAACTTTAACAGGATTATCTAATCCAATATCTACATCACAAACTTTAAGCCTATCTGCATCAGGATGTTTTTCTACTTTTAAAATTTTAGCAACTATGAAGCTGTCTAATTCACCTGATTGACTGTCAACACCTTCTACTTCTAAACCAACATCTGTAAGTTTATCAATAATTTGATTTTCACTAAGTTTGGTATCTAAATGTTCTTTAAGCCAGTTTGTTGTGATCTTCATCTGCTTAGACCTCTATAGTTTGTTGGTACATCTATTGGATCAAATCCAAAATGATTTAGCCATCTATAGTCACAATCAAAA
>Ga0209425_10005516_pt1 | contig 12401 bp, 5 predicted proteins | sample COG_05_FD_184749 | JGI IMG/M metagenome (GOLD analysis project Ga0209425, IMG submission 184749) | Pelagic Microbial community sample from North Sea - COGITO 998_met_05 (SPAdes) (version 2) | ecosystem: Environmental > Aquatic > Marine > Neritic zone/Coastal water | place: Helgoland, sampling... | reverse complement strand
TTGTTAATGCGGCTGTTAACGTTGTTTTACCATGATCAACGTGACCGATTGTACCAACATTAACATGTGGTTTTGTCCGTTCAAACTTCTCTTTAGACATGGTTTTCTTTCCTCTTAAATTAAACTTAAAAAATTAAACTTTATTAATGACTTCTTCAGCAACATTCTTCGGAGCTTCACTGTATTTCGAGAACTCCATAGACGATGTTGCACGGCCTTGCGTCAAAGAACGCAACGACGTAACGTAACCAAACATTTCAGACAAAGGCACTTCAGCCTTAATCACTTTACCCATCGCTACTTCATCCATACCTTGCAAGATGCCGCGACGACGATTTAAGTCACCCATTACGTCACCCATGTAATCTTCAGGGGTAACCACTTCAACTTTCATGATTGGCTCTAGCAATACAGGATCTGCATTTTGAACACCTTGACGGAAACATTGTGAGCCAGCAATTTTAAATGCCATCTCATTAGAATCCACATCATGGTAAGAACCATCGTATAATGTCACTTTAACGTCAACAACAGGGAAGCCAGCAATTACGCCGCTTGCGATTTGCTCTTGAATACCTTTATCAACAGCAGGGATGTATTCACGCGGAACAACACCACCGACGATTTTATTCACAAATTCATAACCTGTGCCTGCCTCTTGCGGCTCAAGCTTCAACCAAACGTGACCATATTGTCCACGGCCACCCGATTGACGTACAAACTTGCCTTCTTGTTCAATTGGCTTGCGAATTGTCTCTCTGTAGCTTACTTGAGGTTTACCCACGTTAGCTTCAACACTAAATTCACGGCGCATACGATCAACAAGAATATCTAAGTGTAATTCACCCATACCCGCAATAATGGTTTGGCCTGATTCTTCATCGGTATGAACTTTAAATGATGGATCTTCTTGCGCTAGCTTGCCTAATGCAATACCCATTTTTTCTTGGTCAGCTTTCGTTTTTGGTTCAACCGCAACATGAATAACTGGCTCAGGGAATTCCATTCTTTCTAATGTGATAATGCTATCTGGAGAACATAAGGTATCACCTGTTGTAACACTTTTAAGGCCAATAGCAGCAGCGATATCACCACATAAAACTTCTTTCACTTCTTCACGTGAGTTTGAGTGCATTTGTACAATACGACCAACACGCTCTTTCTTACGCTTAACAGGGTTATAAACCGCATCGCCAGATAATAGTTTACCGGAGTAAACACGGAAGAATGTGAGGTTACCAACAAACGGGTCGGTAGCTACTTTAAACGCGAGGGCAGAAAAGTCAGCGTCATCTGAAGCTTCACGTGTTGCTTCTGTTTCATTATCTAAGATGCCTTGAACAGGTGGCACGTCAAGTGGTGACGGCATGTAATCAATAATAGCGTCAAGCATTGCTTGAACACCTTTGTTCTTAAAGGCAGAACCACATAACATTAGAATAACTTCGTTTGCAATTGTGCGAGCACGCAAACCAGTTTTAATGTCCTCGATGCTTAAATCGCCTTCTTCCAAGTATTTATTCATTAACTCTTCAGACGCTTCAGCCGCTGTTTCTAATAATTGCTCACGCAATGTATCACAATCAGCTTGGATGTTTTCAGGGATCGCACGCTCTTCGAACGTCATGCCTCTGTCTTCTTCGCTCCAGTAGATTGCCTTCATTTTCACGAGATCAACCAAACCTTCAAAGTTTTCTTCAGCACCGATTGGGAATTGAATTGGCACAGAGTTCGCACCAAGACGATCTCTCATGTGACCTACGACATTCATGAAGTCCGCACCAGCTCTATCCATTTTATTAACGAATGCAATACGCGGAACACCGTATTTGTTTGCTTGACGCCAAACTGTTTCAGTTTGCGGCTCAACACCACCAACCGCACATAATACTGTTACTGCACCATCTAATACGCGTAATGAACGCTCTACTTCAATAGTAAAGTCAACGTGTCCTGGTGTGTCAATAATATTAATGCGATGTAATGGAAATTGCTTTTCCATACCGCTCCAAAAACAAGTGGTCGCAGCAGAAGTAATTGTAATACCACGCTCTTGTTCTTGCTCCATCCAATCCATGACAGCAGCACCTTCGTGCACTTCACCAATCTTATGAGAAACGCCCGTGTAATAAAGTACACGTTCGGTTGTTGTTGTTTTACCAGCATCAATATGGGCCATGATGCCGACGTTTCTATACTTGTCTAATGAGGTTTCCCGTGCCACGTCTAAAGCTCCTAATAATTACCAACGATAGTGAGCAAACGCTTGGTTTGCTTTTGCCATACGGTGCATGTCTTCACGCTTCTTAACAGCGCCACCGCGATTTTCATGTGCATCTAGCATTTCACCGGCTAAACGTAACATCATGCCACGTTCACTGCGTGTTTTAGCTGAATCTACGATCCAACGCATTGCCAATGCTGTACTACGTGAAGCGCGCACTTCGATAGGCACTTGGTATGTAGAACCACCCACTCGACGTGATTTCACTTCAACAGATGGGCGTACGTTATTTAAAATTTTCTCGAAGAGCTCAATGATAAACTGACCGCCTTCGCCGCCTTCATCACCTTCACCTTCTTTTACAGGCTTGCCTTTCATACGTTCGCTAACTTGTGAGAAAGCACCGTATACAATTTTTTCAGCAATTGATTTTTTACCACTTTCCATCAAGTGGTTAATGAAAGTTGAGACTAGCTCACTTCCGTAAACTGGATCCGGCAAAATGGAACGTTTTGGTGCCGCTTTTCTTCTAGACATAGTTTAATTCCTACTTATCCTTCGGTTTCTTTTCACCGTATTTAGAACGGCCTTGCTTACGACCTGATACACCAGCGGTATCAAGGCTACCACGCACGACATGATATCGAACACCAGGTAAATCTTTTACACGACCACCGCGGATTAGTACCACAGAGTGTTCTTGTAAATTGTGACCTTCACCAGGAATATAAGCGGTGACTTCTTGGCCCGTTGTTAAACGCACACGAGCGACTTTACGCAAAGCAGAGTTTGGTTTCTTCGGCGTGGTTGTATAAACACGCGTACAGACACCTCGTCTTTGCGGACAAGCATTTAACGCAGGTACGTTGCTCTTAGCTGTCTTACTGACACGCCCCTTGCGCACCAACTGATTCGTTGTTGCCATTCTTCCTCCAGTATCATCTTAATGTAGCTTTAATTGACTTCGCTTTATTCAAATCCCGAACATAAGGAAAACCGCTAACACTCTCATGCTAGGGTCTTAACTCAAAGCCGGTAGAACTTCTATCAAGTTCGCTGTCATATTCGCATATGAATTAATCATCTACGAACCAAAATTTGTGCCATAGGGTAACAGTCTTTCCCAAAAAAGCCAAGTGGAATCTGAATAAAAACAAGGTTTTTTGCTCGAGGACCTGAGCGAAGGTCTTAAGGGAATTTTAAATGGCTCACCGAGATCAGTGGGTGATTAAATTCAGTGAGTTACAAAAATGATCTAGAGGTGTTATTTTATGACAATCTAATCATAAACAAACACATACGCTAAAAATGCGGTATTTCAACTAGGCCAATAACAAACAACGTATCCCGGGCCCATGGATGGCCCGGGATAACAGCTTACGCACTACTCAGAAGGTGGTGGCGTATTATCTGAAGCGCTATCGCTTTCAGCAGAACGCATAGCTTCTGAGAAAGCCTTCTCCACGTCTTCTGCCGAAATCTCAGGCGCAGCCTCTTCAACTTCTTCTTGAGCAGCAAAACGTGCCTTGATTTTAGCTTGACGCTCCTCATGGAAGGCTAAGCCTGTTCCTGCAGGGATTAAACGCCCCACAATCACATTCTCTTTCAAACCAAATAGCCTATCAACTTTACCACTAACAGCAGCTTCCGTTAGTACACGCGTTGTTTCCTGGAACGATGCAGCTGAGATAAAGGATTCCGTTGCAAGCGATGCTTTTGTAATACCTAACAAAACACGCTCAAAACGTGCAGGGAGTTTACCCGCTGCAACCAATTTCTCATTAGCTTCCAAGACTGTCGCATACTCAAGCTGCTCACCTTTCAAGAAGCGTGAATCACCACCATCTAAAATGAGGACTTTACGCAACATCTGACGAACAATAACCTCAATATGCTTATCGTTAATTTTTACACCTTGTAAACGATAGACATCTTGCACTTCGTTCACAATGTAATTCGCTAACGCATTCACACCGAGTAGACGCAAAATATCATGCGAACTAGGAGGACCCTCAACAATCACCTCACCTCGTGCAACGTTTTCACCTTCGAATACGTTGATGTGGCGCCATTTCGGAATAAGCTCTTCATAAACTTCAGCATCAGGCGCTGTAATCACAAGACGACGCTTGCCTTTGGTTTCTTTACCAAAACTTACAATCCCGCTTACCTCTGCCATGATTGCAGCATCTTTAGGCTTACGTGCTTCAAATAAATCCGCAACACGTGGCAAACCACCAGTAATATCTCGAGTTTTCGACGTTTCCTGTGGAATACGAGCAACAACATCACCAAGACCTACTGCTCCACCATCTTCCAAGTTAACAATCGCATCTAGCGGCAAGAAGAATTGCGCCGGCAAATCAGTGTTAGGCAAGAAAAGATCGTTTCCTTTTTCATCCACTAATTTCAACATTGGCTTCAAATCACGACCACCTGGACCACGCTGCTTAGCTGCTGTGATCACAAGACTGGTCAACCCCGTCATGTCATCTGTTTGACGGTTCGCCGTTACGCCATCGATCAAGTCGATTAATTTAACACGACCCTCAACCTCAGTAATGATTGGGTGAGTATGCGGATCCCAGTTAGCCACCACTTGTCCGGCCGTCACTGGATCACCATCTTTTACAGTCAATGTAGCACCATAAGCAATTTTATAACGCTCTTTCTCACGACCAAATTCATCTAATACTGTCAACACACCCGAACGAGATACCGCAACGGTTGATCCGCTGGCATGCTCCACTGATTTCAAGTTGTGAATTTTAATTGTACCGTTAGATTTTACCTGGATATTATTCTCAGCTGTTGCACGCGATGCCGCGCCACCAATGTGGAACGTACGCATGGTTAACTGAGTACCCGGCTCACCAATCGATTGCGCCGCCATAACACCTACTGCTTCACCTGGGTTCACCAGATGACCGCGAGCAAGATCACGACCGTAACACTGCGCACACACACCTGGGCGTGCCTCACAGGTAATTACCGAACGAACCTTCACTTGGTCAACACGTTTTTTCTCAAGCTCATCAACACGTGCTTCATCGAGTAACACACCCGCTTCAATGATAACTTCATCACTCAAAGGCGCATGCACGTCTTCAGCAACAACACGTCCAAGCACACGCTCACGCAACGGCTCAACAACATCACCACCTTCAATTAACGGTGTCATAACAACACCATTGTCGGTACCGCAGTCTTTAACCGTCAACACTAAGTCTTGTGCAACGTCAACTAAACGTCTTGTTAAGTAACCCGAGTTAGCCGTTTTCAACGCCGTATCAGCCAAACCTTTACGTGCACCGTGAGTAGACGTAAAGTATTGCATTACCGTTAAGCCTTCACGGAAGTTAGCGGTAATCGGTGTTTCAATAATCGAACCATCCGGTTTAGCCATCAAGCCACGCATACCTGCTAACTGACGAATCTGTGCTGGTGAACCCCTAGCGCCAGAATCCGCCATCATATAAACAGAGTTAAACGACTCTTGCTTAACAATATCGCCTTCTTTTGTTGTCACGTCTTCGTTAGAGATACCTTCCATCATCGCTTTCGCAACTTGGTCAGTCGTACGCGACCAGATATCAACAACTTTACTGTATCGCTCACCTTGTGTTACCAAACCAGAAGCGTACTGCGATTCAATTTCTTTAACGCGCGCTTCAGATTCATCAATAATAGATTCTTTGGTAGAAGGAATCGTAAGATCGGTAATACCAACGGACACACCAGAGTATGTTGCGTAACGGAAACCGGTATACATCAACTGATCAGCAAAGATGACAGACGCTTTAACACCTAATCTACGGTAGCACTCATTCAGCGCATTCGAGATAGATTTTTTCTTCATGGTCTGGTTAATTATGCTAAAAGGCAATCCTTTTGGCAGAATGTTTGACAAAATTGCACGGCCAACCGTTGTATCAACGATGACTGTTTCGCCTGTTTCGATATCATCAGATGTGTAACCTTCAACTAATGATTTCAACATCCGCACACGCACTTTTGCGTGAAGAATAGCTGCTTGAGTTTGATAAGCATGTGTCACTTCATCAACACCAGAGAAGATCATGCCTTCACCTTTAGCATTCACACACTCACGTGACATGTAATAGAGACCTAATACAACGTCTTGTGTTGGCACAATGATAGGATCACCGTTAGCAGGTGAGAGAATGTTATTTGTCGACATCATTAAGGTACGCGCTTCGAGCTGCGCCTCTAATGATAAGGGTACGTGAACAGCCATTTGGTCACCGTCAAAGTCAGCGTTATACGCTGTACAGACGAGTGGGTGTAACTGAATCGCTTTACCTTCAATCAATACGGGTTCAAAAGCTTGAATACCAAGACGGTGCAATGTTGGCGCCCGGTTTAATAAGACCGGATGCTCACGAATCACTTCTTCTAAGATGTCCCATACTTCAGGACCTTCACGCTCTACTAATTTCTTAGCGGCTTTAATCGTTGTTGCTAAATCGCGGCGTTGTAATTTCCCAAAGATAAACGGCTTAAATAATTCAAGCGCCATCTTTTTAGGTAGACCACACTGATGCAAACGCAATGTAGGCCCTACCACGATCACAGAACGTCCAGAATAATCCACACGCTTACCGAGTAAGTTTTGACGGAAACGACCTTGCTTACCTTTAATCATGTCAGCAAGCGACTTTAATGGGCGCTTATTTGATCCAGTAATTGCACGTCCACGACGACCATTATCTAATAGCGCGTCAACCGCTTCTTGCAACATACGTTTTTCATTTCGAACAATAATATCAGGGGCGCTTAAATCGAGTAAGCGTCTTAGACGGTTATTACGGTTAATAACACGGCGATATAAATCATTAAGATCGGACGTCGCAAAACGGCCACCGTCCAAAGGAACCAACGGACGCAAATCAGGCGGAAGCACTGGAAGAACAGATAAGACCATCCACTCAGGCTTATTACCAGACTCTTGAAATGCTTCTAACAATTTCAAGCGCTTTGTCATTTTCTTAATGCGTGTTTCAGAATTAACATTTGGCAATGTTTCAGAGATATCTTTAATCACTTCCGCAATATCAATTTCCTTCAACAAATCTTGGATAGCTTCAGCACCCATACGCGCATCAAACTCATCACCAAACTCTTCGATTGCTTCGAAGTAAGACTCGTCTGAAAGCAACTGCCCTTTTTCAAGTTGTGTCATACCCGGATCAACTACAACAAAAGCTTCAAAATAAAGAACGCGCTCAACATCACGTAGCGTCATATCTAGCAACAAACCAATTCGAGAAGGAAGTGACTTCAAGAACCAGATGTGAGCCACGGGGCTCGCTAAATCGATATGGCCCATACGTTCACGACGAACACGTGAAAGTGCGACTTCTACGCCACACTTTTCACAAATCACACCGCGGTGTTTCAATCGTTTGTATTTACCGCATAAACATTCGTAATCCTTAATAGGACCGAAAATTTTCGCACAGAACAAACCGTCTCTTTCAGGCTTGAAGGTTCTGTAGTTAATGGTTTCGGGTTTTTTCACCTCACCAAAAGACCATGAACGAATCATTTCAGGCGAAGCTAAGGAAATACGGACACCATCAAACTCATCGTGTTGATGTCCAAATTGCTTCGCGAAATTTACTAAATCGCCCATCATTGGCGCGTCTGCGATCGGTGGTCTACTCATTGACATGTAAGCTTACCTCACTCTTTCTAATATTTCTGTTAATTCATTCATCATATGTAGCACTTACTGAGCAACGATTAGTCGTGCTCAAGTTCAAAGTCAATCCCTAATGAACGAATCTCTTTTACAATCACGTTAAATGCTTCTGGCATATTAGACTCCATACGGTAGTCACCATCTACAATGTTTTTATACATACGCGTACGACCTGTTACGTCATCCGACTTAACCGTCAACATTTCACGCAAGGTGTAGGCTGCGCCGTAAGCTTCAAGTGCCCAGACCTCCATCTCACCAAAACGCTGTCCACCGAACTGCGCTTTACCGCCAAGTGGTTGCTGCGTTACAAGCGAATATGAACCTGTTGAACGAGCATGCATTTTATCATCAACCAAGTGGTTGAGTTTCAACATGTACATGTAACCTACTGTGACTGGACGATCGAAACGCAAGCCAGAGCGACCATCTTTAAGCACGGCTTGACCTGTTTCAGGCAATCCAGCAAGACGCAACATGCGTTTAATTTCATCTTCCGACGCGCCGTCAAATACAGGGGTAGCCATTGGGATACCACCACGTAAGTTATTAGCGAGCTCAAAGACTTCATCATCATTAAAGTCGTCAATGCCTTCATGCTTAATTGCTTCATCAGCATTGTAAACATCGTTTAAGAAGGTTCTGATTTCTTTTACGTTATTATCAGCATCAAGCATTTTACCCACTTTCAGACCTAAGCCTTTAGCAGCCCAACCCAAATGAGTCTCTAACACTTGACCGACGTTCATACGCGAAGGTACACCTAATGGATTCAAGACCACATCAACCGGTGTTCCATCTTCTAAGTAAGGCATATCTTCTATTGGAATAATCGTCGAGATCACACCTTTATTTCCGTGACGACCCGCCATTTTATCACCAGGCTGAATACGACGTTTAACGGCAAGGTAAACCTTAATGATTTTTAGGACGCCTGGCGCTAAATCATCACCTTGAGTGATTTTCTTGCGCTTGTCTTCTAAACGTTTTTCATAGTTCAAGCGCTCAGCTTCAACTTGACCCGCAATCGTTTCTAAATCAGCACCCAACGCATCATCTTTTAATGAAATTTCAAACCATTTTTCACGTGGAATCTCTTTCAAGTACTCAAGCGTTATAGTTGAACCTTTCTTAAGCTTATTAGGACCGCTAGTAGCGACCTGACCGTCTAAGATTTTTTGAGCACGTGAGTAAATGTCTTCTTCACGAATACGCAACTCATCGCCCAAGTCTTTCTTAACTTGCTCTAGTTCGCTTTGCTCAATTTCAATTGCGCGCATGTCTTTATCAACACCATCGCGCGTATAAATTTGAACACCAATGACGGTTCCTGTTGTACCTGTTGGGACACGAAGTGACGTATCTTTTACATCAGAAGCTTTTTCACCAAAGATTGCTCGTAAGAGTTTCTCTTCAGGGCTAAGTTGTGTTTCACCCTTCGGTGTCACTTTACCTACGAGGATATCGCCCGATGACACTTCAGCACCGATGTAAACAACACCTGATTCATCAAGCTTAGACAATGCGCTCTCACCAACACCTGGAATATCAGCGGTGACTTCTTCTGAACCTAATTTGGTATCACGTGCAACACAAGATAATTCTTCAATGTGAACGGAGGTAAATCTATCTTCATCAACCACACGCTCAGAAATAAGAATGGAATCCTCAAAGTTATAACCATTCCACGGCATGAATGCTACCAGTAAGTTTTGACCTAACGCCAACTCACCCATATCTGTCGATGAACCATCGGCTAATACGTCATGCTTTTGAATCACATCGCCAACTTTAACCAAAGGCTTTTGATTAATGCAGGTATTATGATTTGAACGTGTATATTTGGTTAGATTATAAATATCCGCGCCAGTTTCACCCACTTGGATTTCAGCATCGTTCACTCGAACAACAATACGTGAGGCATCAACTAAATCGATCACACCACCACGCTTTGCAACAACTGTCACGCCTGAGTCACTGGCCACTGTTCTTTCAATCCCAGTTCCAACAAGGGGCTTCTCAGCACGGACTGTAGGCACAGCTTGACGTTGCATGTTTGATCCCATCAACGCACGGTTAGCATCATCGTGCTCCAAGAATGGAATTAACGCCGCAGCAACCGACACAATTTGTCGTGGTGAAACATCCATATATTTCACTTTATCGGCTGTTGTGAATGTAAATTCATTACGGTAACGACAAGGCACGAGCTCATCAATAATATTGCCCTGCTCATCAACTGTCGCGTTGGCTTGCGCAATCATGTGCTCGCCTTCTTCAATCGCTGATAGATAGTGCGTATCTGTCGTCACTTTACCATCGACAACAACACGGCAAGGTGTTTCTAGAAAACCATATTTATTCGTTTTAGCATAGATAGCGAGCGAGTTAATCAAACCAATGTTTGGTCCCTCAGGCGTCTCAATCGGACATACACGACCGTAGTGCGTGGTATGAACGTCACGTACTTCAAAACCTGCACGTTCACGTGTCAAACCACCGGGCCCTAAAGCTGATACACGACGTTTGTGTGTCACTTCAGACAAAGGATTCACTTGATCCATAAACTGAGATAACTGGCTAGAGCCAAAAAATTCCTTAATCGCAGCAGAAATAGGTTTCGCATTCACTAAATCTTGCGGCATTAAACCTTCTGATTCAGCAAAACTCAAACGCTCTCTAACAGCACGCTCAACACGCACTAAACCAACACGAAATTGGTTCTCAGTCATTTCACCGACACTACGCACACGACGGTTACCCAAGTGATCGATATCATCAACTTCATCAATACCGTCACGAATAGAGATCAACACCTTAACAACATCAACGATATCTTCACGAGATAAAACGCCTCCGCCTTCTTCGTGTTCGCGACCTAAACGACGGTTGAACTTCATACGACCCACAGCAGATAAGTCATAGCGATCTTGCGTGAAGAATAAGTTTTTAAATAAGTTTTCTGCAGCGTCTTTTGTCGGTGGCTCACCAGGACGCATCATACGGTAAATTTCAACCAACGCTTCTAATGGCGTACTGCTTGGATCAACACGCAATGTGGTTGACATGTATGCGCCGTGACTGACTTCACTGACAAACAAAACGTCTAAGTTAGGAATTGCTTTCTCAACCAAGGTCGCAATGATTTCAGGTGTGATTTCAGTATTAGGCTCAATCAGAAGCTCGCCTGTTTCTGTATCGACGATGCTGCGTGCAATGATTTTTCCTAATAAATATTCTCTAGGAACACGCAACTTAGTAACGCCCGCTTTTTCAAACGCACGCACGTGTCTTTTCGTGATTCGGCGGCCTTCTTCAACGATCACATTACCGGCATCGTCTTTCATTTCAAAAATAGCAATCTCCCCAACTAAACGGTCAGGGATAAGATCTAATACAAATTCGCCGCTTTCAAAGTGATATGAATCGGTTTCAAAAAACATGTCCAAAATTTCTTGAGTTGAATACCCAAGCGCACGCAGCAAGATAGTCGCCGGTAATTTACGGCGTCTATCAATACGCACATAAAGGCCATCTTTTGGATCGAATTCAAAATCTAACCATGAACCACGGTATGGAATAATACGTGCGGAATAAAGCACCTTACCAGAAGAGTGCGTTTTACCTCTATCATGATCGAAGAACACACCAGGTGAACGGTGTAACTGGGAAACAACAACACGCTCTGTGCCATTGATAACGAATGTTCCTGTGTCAGTCATGAGTGGCATTTCACCCATGTAAACTTCTTGCTCTTTAATATCTTTAACCGCTTTTGCGTTAGCAGGTGCGTCTTTATCGTAAATAACAAGGCGTAATTTTACGCGCATAGGAGCAGCATAGCTCACGCCACGCATACGGCATTCACGTACGTCAAATACGGGCTCGCCTAATCTGTAGGATACATATTGCAGTTCAGCCATACCGGAGTAACTAGCAATGGGAAATACTGATTTAAATGCCGCTTCAAGGCCAGCAGCTTCACTGTCTTCTGGATGGAGAAATCCCTTGAACGAATCTACTTGGATAGTCAACAATGGTGGCGTTGCCATCACTGTTTCGCGTTTACTAAAATCTTTACGAATACGTCGTTTTTCGGTGTAAGAATATGATGATGGTCTTATCATTAATGTTCCCCAATCGCGTGGTGATTACTAAAAAACTATTGCTGTTTGACTCATTTGCTCTGCACGTTTAGACAAGCAAGTCCCACAAGCACGAAAAGGCTGGCAGTAAATTACCGCCAGCCTAACTATTTAAGCAAAATTAAGTGTATTACTTAATTTCAATGCTTGCGCCAGCTTCTTCAAGCTCCGCTTTAATTTTATCAGCTTCATCTTTAGTAACACCTTCTTTAACATTAGCAGGTGATTTTTCAACTAAATCTTTAGCTTCTTTCAGACCAAGACCTGTGATACCGCGAACAGCTTTAATCACAGAAACCTTGTTAGC
>Ga0209425_10005513_pt1 | contig 12403 bp, 12 predicted proteins | sample COG_05_FD_184749 | JGI IMG/M metagenome (GOLD analysis project Ga0209425, IMG submission 184749) | Pelagic Microbial community sample from North Sea - COGITO 998_met_05 (SPAdes) (version 2) | ecosystem: Environmental > Aquatic > Marine > Neritic zone/Coastal water | place: Helgoland, sampling... | reverse complement strand
GTAGATTTAGAATTAAAAAAAGAACTTACTAAAAAATAATATATTTATTTTTATTTAAAGATTTTTTACATTTAGATAGTTGTTTTTTATAAATATTAGATTGTTTTTCAACTTTCTTGGCTAATTTAATTACTTTTTTATTTTTTTTATAATATTTAAAATTTCCCCATCCTTCGTGATAAGCAAGATATTGTTTAAAAGCATCTTTTTTAGAAATTTTTAAAATTGATTCCGTTTTATTTGTATACCATCCAATAAAATCCACGCTATCTTTGAATCTCACTCTGGTAGCCAAATTATTTCCTGTTTCTTTTTTATATTGTTCCCAAGTTCCTTTGACTGCCTGTGAATAACCAAATGAACTGGAAGGTCGTTTGTAAGGTATTATTTTAAAAATTTTTTGTCTAGCTGGTTTAGCTAACCAATCAAAATCAGACTCCATTTTGATTATTGCTAATTGAACATAAATTGGTGTACCCCATTTTTGCTCTACTTTTTTTGTATGTTTGTACCAAAGGTATCTTTCATCGAAAATTGAACAACTATTAGCTGTGTTTTTTGGAATCGATGAACATCCAGTTAATAAAAAAAAAATTAAAATCAATGATTTAATCTTTAAACATTCCATATTTCTTTATAAGAATCTTAAAGAAAATTACAACAACTACCCCAAATAAATTTCCAAATAAATCTCCCCACTCAAAACTTCTAGCTGGTATAAATAAATGAAAAATTTCTAAAATTATTGATAATATAATTAAATACGTAATCAAATATTTTTTTTGTTTTTGCTCTTTAAAAGCAAAAAAACCTATAATTGAAATAAATAAAAATACATAAAAATGATTTGAAGAAATAATGTAGTCTGGTGTTATTTTAGGTTGTGTACCTAGATCGCCATACATAGCTAAACCAATCAAACTTCCTGGAAAAAGATATAAAAATATTAGAATAAAGTTAGTGAAGTAAAAAATAATTTTAAAATTTAATAAAAATTTAATCATTTAATTATATAGTTTTATTTATAAATATATTTTAGAAATAACAATATGAGTTTTTTAATATTAGTAAGACATGGTCAAAGTGTTTGGAATCTTGAAAAAAGATTTACTGGCTGGGTTGATATAGATCTTACAGAAAAAGGTAAGCAGGAAGCAGAAAAAGGAGGTTTATTAATTAAAAATAGAAAAATTAATACAGATCTTTACTACTCCTCCCTACAATTAAGAGCAAATAATACACTTAAGATAATAAAAAATGTTTTAGATGATAAAAAACAATTTACTAAAGCATGGCAATTTAATGAGAGACATTATGGAGCTCTAACTGGATTAAATAAAATTGAAATGACTAAAAAAATTGGAGCAGATAAAGTACTTGAATTTCGAAGATCCTGGAATGCTAAACCAGAGTCGCTCGACAAAAAAAGCCCCTATCATCCCCTAAATATTGATAGCTATAAAGAAGTACCTAAAAATTTAATTCCAGATACAGAGTCTCTAGAAGATACTTATAAAAGGGTTGTCAAATATTATATTGAAGAAATTCAACAAAAAATAACTAAAAATAATATTTTAATTTCGGCACATGGAAATTCTATTAGAGCTTTGTGTAAATATCTTTTTGATCTAGACAAACATCAAATCTCTAATTTGGAAATTCCAACTGGAAATCCTTTAGTAATTGAGTTTGATAAAAAAATGAAAATCATAGATTGTGAATATCTTGATAAAGAAAGAGCTAAAGATCTTTTAGTTTTTTAAAAGTTTCTAAATTTGTTAAATGGTAAAATTTATTTATACTTTCGAAACCATTTAATTCACCTTTTTTTAATAATTCATACCAGATTTTTGAAATTGAAAAGTTCTCTACTTTGTAATTCTCAAATAAGTTTTTATTTAAAATTTGGCAACCAATGTAAATAAAATTTTTATTATCTTTTTTTGTTAAAAGATTATTTTTCAATTCAAAATCTCCTTGAAGTTGTTTGTCAAAACTCAAATTTTGATTTACAAGTAAGAGAATATTGCTCAATTTTTTAGAAAAATAAAATTTCTGCATTTTTTTAATTTCATCCACATAACGTTGGTTCCATAATGTATCAGGATTAAAAACAAGATAATTTTCATCTTGAGAATTGTTTATCATATTTAATATTCCACCGCCCGTATCTAAAATTTTTTTTCCATCACTAATAATTTCAATATCTACAGAAAAATTTCTATTTTTTATAAATTTAACAATTTGATCACTTAAATGAAATGTGTTGATGAAAATTTTTTTTATTCCTAATTTTACATTCAAATCAATACAACTTTCCAGTATTGTTAAATTATTTAATTTTAAAAGTGGTTTTGGTGTTTTAAGCGTTAAAGGATTTAACCTTTTACCAAGTCCAGCACACAATATTAACGCAGTATTTACTTTCATCTAATATTTATTAAAATTTTGATTTAGTAAATCTTGTAAATCTTTGAATATTTTATTTTCTCTTATTCTTATACTAATTAATTTCCACGCATAAGGTATTAATTTTAAATATCTTTTTTTTCCATCTCTTGCTGCAAGTCTTGTAAAAATTCCAATAATTTTTAAATTTCTTAAAATTGATAATATTTCAAAATCATTCTTAAATTTATCTTTTTCTAATTTTTTTTGCTTACTTATATAATAATTATAAATTTTTTTTTTTAATGACATTGGGGTTTTAAATCTCACATCGTCTATTAGAGACGCCAAATCATAAGCTTTATTTCCTATTAGAGCATCTTGACTATCTATTACTCCTATTTGACCTTTAACCAACATCAAGTTAGAAACATGAAAATCTCTATGAACAAAAATATTATTTTTTAATTTTAGACCTAAGGTTAATTTTCTTATTACTTTTTTAAATTTTTTAATAAATTTATTTCTATTATTTTTTGATAAATTGTTCTTTACATACCATTCACAAAATAAATTAGCTTCTTTAATAATTATCTTCTTATCATATTTTGGAATTATATATTTTTTTTTTTTAAAATTTTTAATATTTCTATTTTTAATTAATTGTATCTGATTTAATATTTTTATGATTTTTTTGAAATAATAAAATTTATTTTTTTTTTTATTCAAAATTTTATATAATGTGTCATTTCCAAAATCTTGAATTTCAATATAATCTTTATTGTAACTTTCGTGGTATAGATCAGGGGCTAAAATTTTATTTCTTTTTAAAACTTTATTAATGGCATCATATACTAAGAGATTTTTGAACTTATCTTTTTTTGAAAAAACTATAACTGAAGTATAATCTTTACTTATTTTTCTATAAAATTTTCTAAAAGATGCATCACCCTTTATTATTTTTAAATTTTTCATCTAAAAAATTACAGATTTAGGCCTTTAATTTGTACAGATCTTTTTTCATGGTCTTTCTTATATTCAAAAAATAATTCTATCAAATTCTTCGGTTTTTCTTTAATTATTTGTGGCCATTCAATTAATGTAATTTGATTTAGGCTATTATCAAATAAATCTAAATTTTTAATTTCATTTGTAGATTTTACTCTAAACAAATCGTAATGATTAATTTTTATTTGATCAATTTGATATTCATTCATTATGTTAAATGTTGGACTGGTAACTTCAGTTGTTTCTATTTTATTCTCTTTTTGAAGTCCGTTAATTAAATATCTAATAAAAGTAGTTTTGCCCACTCCCATTTCACCATATAAAAAAATTATAATCCCTGGTTTAATCTTTTTTATAAATTTATATGCTAATTCTTCTGTTTTTTTTTCTGAAGAAAGATCTATTCTATCACTTTTAATAACGATAGGCATTAGGTTTAAAGGGACCCTCTACCTCAACACTAATATAGTCCGCTTGTTCTTTAGATAATTTAGTCAATTTTGCTCCAACTTTTTTTAAATGAAGAGTTGCTACTTTTTCATCAAGGTGTTTTGGCAAAACATAAACTTTATTTTCGTAATTTTTATGATTATTCCAAAGCTCAATTTGGGCAATTACTTGATTTGTGAATGAAGCACTCATCACAAAACTTGGGTGCCCAGTAGCACATCCTAAGTTTACTAATCTACCTTCTGCTAAAAGAATTATTCTTTTTTTACTTGGAAGTTCTATTTCATGTACTTGTGGTTTAACTTCTGTCCATTTATAATTCTTTAATGCATCTACTTGTATTTCATTATCAAAATGACCAATATTACACAAAATAGCTCTATCCTTCATGTCTCGCATATGATCTGCTGTAACAATATCTTTATTGCCTGTAGCAGTGACAACGATATCGGCTTTGCTAATAGCTTCATCCATTAAAACTACCTCATAACCTTCCATTGCAGCTTGCAACGCACAGATTGGATCTGCTTCTGTAACTAAAACTCGAGCTCCACTTTGTCGTAACGATGCAGCACTTCCCTTACCAACGTCACCAAAACCTGCTACTATAGCAATTTTTCCTGACATCATAACATCTGTGGCTCTTCTTATTCCATCTACTAAACTTTCTCTACACCCATAAAGATTGTCAAATTTAGATTTAGTAACTGAGTCATTTACATTAATCGCAGGTATTAATAATGAATTTTCTTTTTGCATTTTATTGAGTGCTTTAATCCCAGTTGTTGTTTCTTCTGAAACACCTTTCACATTTTTCAACAAGTCTTTGTATTCTTTATGCATTATTGCAGTTAAGTCACCACCATCATCTAAAAGCATATTGGGTTTCCAACTTTTTTTTGCTTCAATTGTTTGTTTAATGCACCAAAGATATTCATCTTCTGTTTCACCTTTCCAGGCATAAACAGGTATACCTTCTTTAGCAATAGCAGCTGCGGCATGATCTTGAGTTGAAAAAATATTACATGAAGACCATCTTACCTCTGCTCCTAAATCAACTAAGGTTTCAATTAAAACTGCTGTTTGAATAGTCATATGTAAACAACCAATAATTTTTGCTCCTTTTAAAGGTAGCTTTCCTGAATATTCTTCTCTTAAAGCCATTAGTCCTGGCATTTCACTTTCAGCAATTGAAATTTCTTTACGACCAAATTCTGCTTGAGATATATCTTTTACTTTGAAATCATCCATGGAGGGTCTTCTAACAATAAAGGATTAATTAATCAATAAAACTCTTCATACTTTAGGAAATATAATTTCCATACTTGCACCTTTTCGATCCAATCTATTTGCAGCTTTAATTGTAGCATTGTGTAAATCAACTAAATTTTTAACTATGTTTAATCCTAAGCCAGAATGCTGACCAAATTTATCAGGCCTATTACTATAAAATCTTTTAAATATTTTGTTAGTATCTTTTTCTTTAAAACCTTGTCCCTCATCTAATATATTTATCATAACTTTTTTATCAGTCATTCTAGAAACTTTTACTTTAACATTGCTATTATCCTCACTAAAAGAAATTGCATTATCTAAGAGATTGGCAATTATTTGCTCAATTCTATTTTCTATTCCATTAATATAATATTTATTATTGCCATCATTTTCATAAGAAATTTTAATACCTCTTTTTAATTTATAAATATTGTTATAATCATCTACTACAGACTTTATAATGGGTTCAATATCTAATCTTTTTATTTTTTCCTTACTTAAGGCAACTTCATCTTTTAATATTTGAGAATAATCAGTAATTAACCTTTCAATTCTTTGCACATCATGACTCAATATATCAATTAATTTTACTCTTTGGTCTATATCGTTTGTATCATGCAGTATTTCAGATGCACTTTTTAAAGAGGCTAATGGATTTCTTATTTCATGAACAAGATCTGTGGAAAAATTTTCAGCGTGAGTTATTCTTTTTTGTAATTCTAGGGTCATATCATCTAAAGAATTCGTAAGTAGTCCTAATTCATCATTTCTTGACTTTAGAGACTCAATGCTAGTTGTTTTTGGACTCTTATCTTTAATTGTTTTTGTGTAGCTAACTAAATTCTTAATAGGTTTGAGAAAATATCTATTAAGAACAAAAGAAAAAATTATTATAACTAACCCGACGGCAATTGCTGTACGAATAATAAAGGATTTTCTTTCATCTATAGCTGCTTTAACGTCATTTGCATTTTCAGTAATTGCCAAGTAACCTATATTTTTTCCATCTTTCATCACATTTTTAATTGTTGTTAGTTTAAATTTATTAAATTCGTCTTGAATAAAAGTGAAAGGGATGCCAAATTTTTTTGATCCTGCATAATTAAACAATATATCCTTTAAAGAAACAGAATTATTTCCAATATCTATATTTTTCTTTTCAGAAATTTCCTTTGTTTTTTTTTCATTTAAAATTTCTAATTCAATCATATCTAATCTTTTTGAAAATGACCTGGGATCTAAATCTAATGTATCTGTATCTCCAACCAGGTTTAATTCACTATCAAAAAAAATTACTCTATCAAGATTTTGAAAAAGAAATCTAGTTGAAAATAAAAATCTTCTAATATCTTCTTCTACAAATTTAACATCTAATCTTATTAAATTATCAATTGTATTATTAATTACTTCAATGTGATTAGATGATTTTTTTTTTATCAAGTTTGGTTGAACATTTTTTAAATAAATAAAAGTAAAAAGTCCAATTACTGTAAAAAAAAATAGATTAATAAATAAAAACTTTTTTAAAATTGATAAATTTCTAAGAAAATTGCTAAACATTAGCTAACATTCCACCTATATCCACTTCCATATCTGGTCTCTATAGCTGAAAATTCAGGGTCAACTTTTTTAAATTTTTTTCTAATTCTTTTTACGTGGCTATCAATTGTTCTGTCTTCTATATCTGTATCTTCTCTATAGGCAATGTCCATTAATTGAGCTCTCTCTTTTATAATTCCGGGTCTCTTAGCTAATTCTTTAACCAATAAAAATTCAGTTGTTGTTAACTTATCTGGTAATTGTTTGCCGTCCCATTCACATTCTAACTGGGACGGATCTAATTTTAATTTTCCATGAGATATTATACTCTTATTTTCTTCAATAATATCTTTTGAGTCTTTTTTACGAAGCTGAACTCTAATTCTTTCAATCAATACTTTAATTGAAAATCCTCCAGACTTTTTAACAAAATCGTCTGCTCCCAATTTCAACCCTAGTAACTCATCTATTTCATCATCTTTAGAAGTTAAAAATATAACTGGTAGGGATGTTTTTTTTCTTAATTTCTTAAGAAGCTCTTCCCCATCCATCTTTGGCATTTTAATGTCTACTATAGCTAAGTCAGGCGGTGTTCTTGTTAAGCCAATTAAAGCACTTTCACCATCAATATAAGTTTGAACTTTAAAGCCCTCCTTTTCTAAGGCAATACTTAAACTTGTTAAAATATTTCTATCGTCATCGACAAGTGCTATTGTTTGTTTCTGCATACGTTATAATAAAAATACTAAATTGTTCTAATTTGGGCAATTAAATTAAAATTAATGAAGTGCACCCCAGTTATCCCCTGTATTTAAATCTACAGTCAAAGGTATTGAAAAAGAATGCTGTTCACTTTTGGCCACACTAGACATTTCTTCAATTATAATTTTACTGATTCTCTTAGCTTCATCCTTATGAGTTTCAAATATTAATTCATCATGAATCTGTAATAACATTTTTGTTTTTTGATTTTTCAATCTTTCACTAAGCCTAATCATGGCCAATCTCATAATCTCAGCTGCTGAACCTTGAATTGGAGCATTAATCGCAGCTCTTTCCTGAAAATTACGCATATTATAATTTTTATCATTAATACTCAGAAAATGAGATTTTCTCCCAAAAATATTATTTACGTAACCACTTTGCCGACAAAACTTAATTGTTCGGTCCATATAAATTTTGATTTCAGGAAATTTTGCAAAGTAAGCATTTAAAAACTCTTCAGCTTCATAATTTGAGACATTTATTTGTTTTGCTAATCCATATTGTGAAATTCCATAGATTATTCCAAAATTTATTGCTTTTGCTTTTCTTCTTTGATCTTGATTAACTTTTTTAATATCAATATCAAATATTTGACTAGCTGTAAGTGAGTGAATATCTTCATTATTTTTAAAAGCTTTTTTTAATTCTTTAACATCTGCTAAGTCAGCCAAAATCCTCATTTCGATTTGATTGTAATCAGCAGAAATTAACATATTATCTTTTTCAGCTATAAAAGCTTTTCTGATATCTTTGCCATCTTCTGATTTAATTGGAATATTTTGCAAATTAGGGTCACTAGATGCCAACCTTCCTGTCGTAGTAGCCGCTAGTAAAAAGGAAGTATGCACTCTTTTGGTTTTAGGATTTATATGTTCAGGCAAAGAGTCGGAATAAGTATTTTTTAATTTAGATAACTGTCTCCAATCTAAAATTAATTGAGGAAATTTATGGCCTTTGAAAGCAAGATCCTCTAAAACAGATGCACTTGTTGCAAAACTTCCCTTCTTAGTTTTTTTTAAATCTGCTATTTTAAGATCATTATATAAAATTTCTCCTAATTGTTTTGGAGAACCAATATTGAATTCTTTTTTTGATATTTTAAAAACTTCTTTTTGAATTTTCTCAATTTTTTTTTCAAATTTTAATGATAAAGTTTTTAAAAAATTTTTATCAATTTTAATTCCATTAATTTCCATATAGGCTAAAATTTTAATCATCGGTTTTTCAAAAATTTCATAGATATTAATCATTTTCTCTTCTTTCAGGCTTTTATAAAATTTTCTATATAGTCTAAAAGTAATATCGGCATCTTCTGCCGCATAATCTTTTGCTTTTTCAATTTCAACTTCACTAAAATTTATTTCTTTTTTTCCTGATCCAACTAAATCCTTAAAAGCAATAGTTTTATGGTTTAAATGAATTTCTGATAATGTATCCATATTATGTCTATTTTTTCCAGCATCTAACACATATGACATAAGCATCGTGTCTTCCATAGATGACATTACTATTCCATGTTTAAATAATACAATAAAATCAAATTTAATATTTTGACCTATTTTTTTTATACTTGGGTCTTCGAGTAAAGGTTTAAGTTTTTTTAAAACTACATTTTTATCAATGCATTTTTTTGAAGTATGGCCAATAGGTATATAGCAAGCTTTTCCAACTTTAGTACTTAAAGATACTCCAATCAAATCTGCTTGATGTGGATCTAATGAACTCGTTTCTGTATCGATAGCAATTTCTCCTGTCTCTTCTGCTTCTTTTATCCAATTATCAATTTCCTCTTGATCTGAAATTAAAGAATAATATTTTTTATCAATTAACTGTTGATTTTCCTCATAATCGATTTGTTTTTTTTCTCTATTAAATTCTGGCTCACCATAAGCTGATATAACTGAACTTAGTAATCTGTTAAACTCCATTTCTCTGAGAAACTTATAAAGTTTATCTTTATCAATATCCTTTAATCTGAACTCCTCTAAATCTCTATCTACTGGTGCATCATGCTTTAATGTTACCAATTTTTTACTAATTAAAGCTTTTTCTTTATTCTCAATTAGTGTTTCTCTACGTTTATTCTGTTTAATTTCACTTGTAGACTTTAAAAGAGTTTCTAGATTTCCATATTTATTAATTAATTCTGCAGCTGTCTTCACGCCAATACCTGGAACACCAGGAACATTGTCACTACTATCACCTGCTAGGGCTTGAACATCAATTACCTTGCCAGAATTAACACCAAATTTATTTTGGATATCTTCCTCTGAAATAAATTTATTTTTCATGGGATCAAAAATTCGAACATCTTTTCTAAATAATTGCATTAAATCTTTATCGGATGAAACTATCGTTACTTTTCCACCTTTCTTCAAAATTTTATCTGCATAAGTAGCTATTAAGTCATCAGCTTCATAATTTATTAATTCTACCGATGGTAAATTAAACGCTAAAACAGATTTTCTAATATATTCAAATTGAGGAGCTAAATCTTCTGGAGCCTCTGATCGATTTGCTTTGTAATCACTATAAATTTCATTTCTGAACGTTTTTCTTGCTGAGTCAAAAATTACAGCAAAATGAGTTGGTTTTTGAAGATTTTGATTTGATTTAGAATCTTCAAGAAGCTTAAAAAGCATACTACAGAATCCACTTACAGCTCCAGTAGGTAGTCCATCACTTTTACGAGACAAAGGAGGTAAAGCATAATAAGCTCTAAATATATAACCTGAGCCATCAATTAGATAAAAATGATCTGTTTTTTGAATTTTGCCCATTATAAATTAATATAGATTAAAGATTAGAATAAGAGTATTATTATTTATGGAACTTATAAAGCAAAATACACAAACAAAAATAATTAAATCACTTTTAATAATTTTTCTAGGCTCTTTAATTCTTGCAATTTCAGCAAAAATTAAAATTCCTTTCTACCCTGTTCCGATGACAATGCAAACATTCGTGGTTTTATTTCTTGGAGTAAGTTTTGGATATAAAATTGGTGTTGCTACAATTGTTTTATATTTAATTGAAGGAATAGCTGGCTTGCCTGTATTCTCAAACTCTCCAGAAAGAGGAATAGGTTTAGCTTATTTTACCGGACCAACGATGGGCTATCTAATTGGATTTGTTGTAGCTTGTTTTTTTGCCTCATTTGTTAAAAATAACGATAATTATTTTAAAATCTTTATTAAACTAATCTTATCGGTTTCAACTATCTATATTCTTGGTGTTTTATGGTTAGGAACAATCATAGGATGGGACAAACCAATAATTGAGTTGGGTGTTGTACCTTTTTTAGGAGCTGAAATTTTTAAAATAGCATTGCTAACTATTTTAGTGAAAAAAGTTATAGAATTTAGAAAATTTATTTAGGAGATCTTTTAGAGAGTATTCTTTGCAACGTTCTCCTGTGCATTTTTAATCTTCTCGCTGTTTCTGAAACATTTCTATTACAGAGTTCAAATACTCTGTGAATATGCTCCCACTTTACTCTGTCGGCTGACATGGGGTTTTCTGGTGGTGCTGCTTTTTTAGAAGGATCAGCTAATAAAGCTTTTTCAACATCATCAGCATCAGCCGGTTTTGCTAAATAATCTATCGCACCCTCTTTTATTGCCGCCACCGCAGTAGGAATATTACCATAGCCAGTCAACATTATGATCCTACTTGTATTGTTAGATAATTGTATTTCTTTCACAACTTCTAAACCATTTCCATCACCCAATCTTAAATCTACTACAGCGAATCCTGGCTTATTAATCTTAACCGAATCTATACCTTTTTTTACACTCTCAGCTTGAATAACTTGAAATCCTTTCTTTTCCATTGCTCGCGCTAATCTCTCCCTAAATGGATTGTCATCATCAACAATCAACAAGGATTTATTGTCGAAATCAGCCAAATTTTGTAATACAGCATTATTTTTCATGATTAATATATGGACATTTTTCTCCACAATTCAATGGGTCATTATTTGCTTTACATTGAATAAGTATTGAATTAATTGCTCGAATTATTAAAGTTTTTTATTAAATAAAAAATTTTTTTTTGTTAAATTTTTTTTTAGGGGGCATTTAAATATGCAAAAATTTAAGTCAGTTGAAGAACTTGTTAATCAACTGAAACCTGACAAACCAGTTTATTGTATAAGAAAGAATTCTATTCTTTCTGCAGCTAAGTTTTTTAAAAAAAGATTCCCTGGAAAAATTTTATTTGCTGTTAAAACAAACCCTCATCCGGAAGTAATCAAAACTTTATTAAATGGTGGCATTAATCAATTTGATGTTGCTTCAATTGAAGAAATAAAAATAGTTAAAAAATTCAGTCAATCAGCTAAGTGTTCTTACATGCATACTGTTAAAAGTAGGGAAAGCATTAGTGAAGCATATTTAAAATATGGAGTAAAAACTTTTGCCTTAGACACTAAAGATGAATTAATAAAAATAATCGAAAGTACAGGCAACGCTAAAGATCTTGAGTTGTTTGTAAGAGTTGCTGTGTCAAATGAACATGCTGAGATTGATTTATCTAAAAAATTTGGAGCTTTAAATTCTGAAGCGGCTGGTCTTTTAAGATTGGTAAAACAATATTCAAATAAAGTTGGATTAAGCTTTCATGTTGGATCGCAGTGTATGCACCCAATTTCATATGCTAAAGGTATAACTGAAATAGGAAACATTATAAAAAAAACGAAAATTATTCCAGAATACATAAATGTTGGTGGTGGATTCCCAACTATTTATCCAGACCTTGTTCCTCAATCAATGGATAATTATTTTGATGAAATTAAAAAAAGCTTAGAAAACCTAAAAATTAATAATTTGCCAGAAATTATTTGTGAACCTGGAAGAGCGTTAGTTGCAGAGAGTGGTTCAACAATAGTTAAAGTAAACCTAAGAAAAAAACAAAAACTTTATATTAATGATGGAACTTATGGAACACTATTTGATGCAGGAACACCAAATATAGTATT
>Ga0209425_10005510_pt1 | contig 12409 bp, 11 predicted proteins | sample COG_05_FD_184749 | JGI IMG/M metagenome (GOLD analysis project Ga0209425, IMG submission 184749) | Pelagic Microbial community sample from North Sea - COGITO 998_met_05 (SPAdes) (version 2) | ecosystem: Environmental > Aquatic > Marine > Neritic zone/Coastal water | place: Helgoland, sampling... | reverse complement strand
TAATGAATTAAACGCTGGAGAAATAGGTTTTATAACAACTGGAATAAAAGTTTTATCAGAAACAAAAGTTGGTGACACAATATGTGATGCTGCTAAACCCTTGAAAGAAGCTTTACCAGGATTTAAACCTAGCAAACCAGTGGTATTTTGTGGATTATTTCCAGTTGATAGCTCTGAATATCAAAAATTAAAGGATGGATTGGCAAAACTGCAATTAAATGATGCAAGTTTTTCATTTGACCCAGAATCTTCGTCAGCTTTAGGATTGGGTTTTAGGTGTGGTTTTCTTGGTTTGCTTCATCTGGAGATCATTACAGAGAGACTTGAAAGAGAATTTGATGTCAATTTATTAACAACAACACCAGGGGTAGTTTATAAAATTAATCTCAATAATGGTGAAACTAAAGATTTACAAAATCCCTCAAGTCTTCCAGATCTAACTTTAATCAAAAATATTGAAGAACCATGGATAAAAGCAACAATTATAACCCCAGACCAGTATTTAGGTTCAATTATAAAACTTTGTCAGGATAAAAGGGGCATACAAATAAATTTAACTTACTCAGGAAATAGAGCTGTTCTTACTTATGAATTGCCATTAAATGAGGTTGTTTTCGACTTCAATGATAGAATTAAATCCATGACAAGTGGCTATGCAAGTTTTGATTATGAAATTGCAGATTACAAAGAAGGAGATTTAGTTAAACTTGGGATTTTAGTTAACGGAGAAACCGTCGATGCATTAGCCATGATGATACACAAAGAATTTGCTCAAAGAACAGGTAGAGAAGTTTGTGAGAAATTAAAAGATTTAATACCAAGACATAATTTCATGATACCCATTCAAGCAGCCATAGGTGGAAAAATCATAGCTAGAGAAACTATTAAAGGTTTTAAAAAAGATGTTTTAACAAAAATTCATGGAGGTGGTGCGACTGACAGGAAAAGAAAACTTCTTGAAAAACAAAAAAAAGGTAAAGCAAGATCTAAACAATTTGGAAGAGTTGAAATCCCTCAAGAAGCATTTATTGGAGTACTAAAAATTCAGAAAGAATAAAAAATGGAAAAAATTAATTGGGGAATTTTGGGATTAGGAGATATAGCTCAAAAATTTTCTGATGGATTTCGAGAAACAACTAATTCTAAACTTTTGGCAGTTTCTAGTAAAAATCCAGAAAAACTTAAAAAATTTGAAAGTAAATTTAACATAGAAAAAAGATACTTATTTAATGAATATGAAAATTTATTAAACTGTAAAGACATAGACGTTATTTATATAGCTTTACCCAATTCACTACATCATCACTGGGTTATAAAAAGCATACAAAATAAAAAACACATTTTAGTCGAAAAACCAGCAACACTCAATTTTATGGAAATAAAGGACATTGAAAAAAATTTAATCAACAAAAATTTATTTTTTGGAGAAGCATTTATGTATAGACATCTACCACAAATTAATTTGGTTATTAACATGATTAAAAATGGTGAAATTGGAAACTTGTTATCCATGAAATCTTTTTTTGGGACCAATTTACTTTTAAAAAAAAAATTGTTTTTTTTTAATAAAAAAAAAAAAATTAATCCTAATAACAGATTATTTAATAAAAAACTTGGTGGAGGCTGTATATTAGATTTAGGCTGTTATCCGATGTCATTTAGTATTTTAATTAACTCATTGAAATCAAAAATTAATGAAAATGATCTAAAGGTTTTTAATGTTAAAAAAGAAATAGGAGAAACAAATGTTGATATAGACTCTTATGCAAATCTTTCGTTTGATAACAAATTTATTTCAGAAATTGGAGCTTCATTTAAAAAAGAATTGGGCACTATGAGTGAAATTAGAGGTGATAAAGGAATAATAAGAATTAATAATACTTGGTTAGGTGATAATAACGTATTAAAAATTAAGGATAATAATCATGATTTAATAAATATCAAAAATCATAAAAATATTTATTCATATCAAATTCAAAATATAAGCCAAACTATCTCTGCAGGTGCTTTTCAGCCACAATATCCCAGTATGACATTAAGAGAAACTTTATTAAATATGAAAGCAATTGATGAGTGGCTAAATGTATAAAAGTAAAATCATAGACTGCATTACATTTTTTGATAATAATTTTATGTTTGATATACGTTATAATATTTTAAAAGAAGTTGTAGATTATTTTGTTATTTGTGAATCTTTATATGATCACAAAGGTAATCCCAAAAAAAAAAACTTTATTTGGAAAGATGAATATCAAAAAGATAAAGTAAAATATTTTTTACTTGAAAAACCTTTCCCAAAAAATTCCAATCCCTGGAAAAATCAGGCAATTCAAAGAGAATTTCTTTTAAGTTCTACAGATTTTGCGAATGCTGAGGATTATATTTTTTTTTCAGATCCAGATGAAATACCTAAACCAGAAATACTCAAAGATTTTAGTTTAAACAAAAAGTATGGAATATTTTTACAAGAATGTTTTAATTATAAATTTAATCTATACAATAAACATGAAACACCTTGGGAAGGTACTAGAGTAGCAAAAAAAAAAAATTTAAGATCAATCGATTATATGAGACAAAGAATTCTTAAAAAAAACCTTAAATATAATTTTTTAAGAATTGATAAAGAAAAAAATATACAAATATTTACTAATGCTGGATGGCATTTTACCGATGTAATGCCTGTTGATAAAATTTCTCTTAAATTAAAAACGTTTGCACATGTGGAGTTTTCTGATGAAAAGTTTTCTTCAATTAATTTAATTAAGAATAAAATTGAAAATTTAGAGGACCTATTTGGACGAGGTCACAAATATGAAGTTGTTGAATTAAATAAAAAATTTCCAAAATATATTTTAGATAATAAAATTAAATTTAAAGAATTTATTATTTGACTAAGGAGAGGTGGCCGAGCGGTTGAAGGCGCACGCTTGGAAAGCGTGTAAAGAGGAAACTCTTTCATGGGTTCGAATCCCATTCTCTCCGCCATTTATTTTATTTTTTTATAAAAAATTTTATAAATTTGAAAATTCCCATTATTTCTGCAAAACTTTTATTCACGTTTTTTAATCTAAAAAAAATTAAATTAAAGAATAAAAGTAAAAACCCTTTAATAAATTTTCTTAAAATTTTTACAAATCGGGTTTTATTTTTTTTGTAATCATATAGCAATTCACCAAAAATAAAGTTTTTATATCTAATAAAATCTGTTTTAAATCCACCCATAGATGAGTTACTATTTTGATGGAAAGCTCTTGATCTATTATTTTGGTATATTTTATAATTAAAATTTTGAATTCTATTAGAAAGCTCTACATCCTCCCAATAAAAAAAGAAATCTTCATCAAACATTCCAATTTCAATAAATTTTTTTTTATCACATAAAAAGGAGGCACCAATCATACTCTTTACTTCAATCTCTTTAATTCCTTTTTTTATATTTTTTTTATTGATTAATGGAACAGCAATTATTGTTTTTTTTTGGTCTCTTAAAATTGTTTTTTTTAATTTTAATATTGAATTTTTATCAATATTGACATCAGCCTGAGTACAAAAAAAAAACCTAGTATTTACTTTTTTTACTAAAAAATTGACCCCTTTTGCAAAACCACTATTTTTTTTACTTAATGTATAACTATTTATATTTGGTAAAATCTTTAATAATTTTTTCTTAAATTCACTGTCATTACTTTGATCTAACACTATTACATTAAAATCTTTAAAAACCTCAAAATTTTTAATTAATCTTAATGGTGTTTTGTATAACAGAAGTATAATTGTAATATCTGATTTCATTACATAAATTTACATTAATTCTTATGTGTTTAAAAAGCCTAAAGTATGATACTATTAATTTCTTCCAAAATGAAAAATAAAAATTATCAAGCAGATTCCATAAAAGTACTTAAAGGTCTTGAAGCAGTTAGAAAAAGGCCTGGAATGTATATTGGTGATACTGACGATGGAACAGGTCTGCATCACATGGTTTATGAGGTCGTAGACAATTCAATTGACGAGGCATTAGCAGGTTATTGTAAAAATATCTTGGTTAGAATTAATTCTAATGGAACAGTTACCGTAAAAGATGATGGTCGAGGAATACCTGTTGATATGCATAAAGGAGAAAAAAAATCAGCAGCAGAAGTTATCATGACACAATTGCATGCTGGTGGAAAATTCGACCACGATTCATATAAAGTTTCAGGAGGACTTCATGGCGTTGGTGTATCGGTAGTTAATGCACTTTCAGAAAAATTAGAATTAGAAATAGATAGAGATGGAAAAAAATATTTTATTGAATTTAATAATGGAGAAGCAAAAAAACCTCTTAAAGAAGTGGGCAAATCAAAGAACTCAGGAACACAAATTACCTTTTTACCTTCAAAAGAAATTTTTTCAGCTGTAAAGTTTAGTCCAAATATTGTTATCAAAAGAATGAGAGAACTAGCATTTTTAAATAAGGGAATAAAAATAACTTTTGTAGATGGTTCCTTAAAAAAAGAAAAAAGTATAGATTTTAAATTCGAAGGTGGTGTTTTAGAATTTGTTAATTTCTTAGATGAAAAAAGAGAAAAACTACAAAATAAAAATGGCAATGATCTATTTAAAAAACCAATTTATATTGAAGGAAAAAAAAATAATATTGAGATTGAATGTTCATTAAAATGGAATGCCGGCTACTCTGAAGATGTACTACCTTACACAAATAATATTTATCAGAAAGATGGTGGAACTCATATTTTAGGTTTTAGAAGTGCATTAACAAGAGTTATAAATAAATATGCAAATGAGCATAATTTGTTAAAAAAAAATAAGTTGGCTATATCAGGAGATGATATTAAAGAAGGGTTAACATGTGTATTATCTACAAAAATTCCTGATCCTAAGTTTTCTTCTCAAACTAAAGACAAATTAGTTTCTTCCGAAGTAAGAATGATTGTTGAAACTATCTTGAATGAAAAACTATCAATATGGTTTGATCAAAATCCATCAACATCAAAATTAATATTAGCAAAAATTATTCAAGCAGCAATGGCTCGTGATGTTGCTAGAAAAGCAAGAGAGAATGTTAGAAGGAAAGGTGCTCTTGAATTAAGTGGCTTACCAGGAAAATTGGCTGACTGTCAAATTGGAAAACAAGAAGGAACAGAATTATTTATTGTAGAGGGGGACTCGGCTGGTGGTTCTGCCAAACAAGGTAGAAACAGAGCTAATCAAGCTGTTTTGCCTTTAAGAGGTAAAATACTAAATACATATGTTGAAGATTTAAAAGATAAAAAAAATGGTTTACAAAATGGATCTGAACAAAAAACAAAAGCATTATCAAAAATGATTTCTTCAAATGAAATTGTTACACTTATAAATGCTTTAGGTTTAGATCCAAAAGTTCAAGAAATAGATTTAAAGGATTTAAGATATGGGAAAATAATAATTATGACTGATGCTGATGTTGATGGTTCTCATATTAGAGCATTGTTATTAACATTTTTTAATAATAAACCATTTAACAAATTAATTGAGCATGGACATGTTTATTTGGCTCAACCTCCTTTATTTAAAATTAACAAAGGTTCTAAGGGGATTTATATTAAGGATGAAAAAGAGTTGGAAGATTATATGGTCAAAAACAATAAAGATCTTAAAAAATTGAAAAGGGGATCTAAAGAATTTATTAAAGAACTAGACCTTGAAAAAAGTAAGATGAATATTCAAAGATTTAAGGGTTTAGGTGAAATGAATCCAGAAGAGTTATGGAGCACAACTCTTGATCCAGAAACACGAAATTTACTCAAGGTTCAGTACTCTAAAGATATCAAAAAAGATCAGAGTTTAATTCACACGTTGATGGGTAATGATGTGGCATTACGAAAAGACTTTATTATTTCAAATGCTATTAATGTTCAGAATCTTGATATTTAATAATGAAGTTTTTTGAAACTTCTAAACATCATTCTTTTAAAAAATCTACCTATATAAGCTTAAGATGGATAGGAATATCTGGACAGTTAATAGCAATTAACTTTGTATATTTTGTTTTAAACTTTAAATTTGCATTTATTGTCTCAAATTTTGTCATATTTTTAGGGATTTTAAGTAATTTATATTTAATTTTAATTTATAAAAAAACTCAATTATCAGATAGATCAGCTCTAATATTTCTAATTATTGATATTTTACAATTAGGTATTTTGCTATATCTGACTGGAGGGATAACTAATCCTTTTGTAATTTTTGTTTTAATTCCTAGTGTATTTTCTTCATCTAACTTAAGTTTTAGAACCAATACATTACTTGTTATTTTAACCACTTTCCTAATTTTATTTCTTACTTTTTATTCTAAAGATTTACCTTTTCCCTTAAGTGATCATTTCCATGTAAACCCTTATTATTATTATTCAATACCAATTGCATTAATTATTGCTTTAGTTTTCTTAAATTATTTTGCAATGACATTTGGAATGCAATCTCGTTTAAGAAAAGAAGCATTAACTAAGATGGAAGAAGTAATGGCCAAAGAACATGAGCTTTTATCTTTAGGTGGACAAGCAGCGGCAGCGGCGCACTCTCTTGGAACACCATTATCAACAATTAAAATTATTACTCAAGATCTTGTAAAACAATTTAAGGGAAATAAAGATGTTGAAAAGGATATAGAGTTATTATCAAGTCAAGTTGAAAGATGTAATGAAATTTTGAAAAGTTTAACGCTAAATCCGGTAGAGGAAGATGATTTTATAGATAAAGATTTATCAATAAGAGATTATTTAATTGAAATTATTTCATCTTTTAGAGAAATTAGTAAAAAAAATTTTGTTCTTAATTATGATCAAGACTTAAATGTTAGAAAAATAACTAAATCTATTGAAATTGTTTATGGATTGAGAAATTTTATTGGTAATGCTAATAAATTTTCCAAAGAGACTATTTATATAGATCTTAAGAGTAACAGTGAAATAACAGAAATTAATATTGAAGACGATGGACCAGGCTATCCAAACGATATTATGCCAAAAATTGGAGAGCCATATTTAAGATCAAACAATCTTTTGGAAAAATCAAAAATAGGACTAGGATTAGGATTGTTTATAGGAAAAACCCTTTTAGAAAAAAATTTTGCAACAATAAATTGTAGAAATTCTAAGGGTAGAAAAGGAGCAAGAGTAACTATTAGATGGGAAAATAAAGATTTATTTAATATTTAGTGTAGTTTTTTTTTAGTATCAAACAATGAACTCAATTGTGAAATCATTACATCTCCAAGTTCATTGACATCTGTTATCTTAATTGCTCTACTGTAATATCTTGATACATCATGACCTATTCCAATTGCCAAAATCTCAACCTCAGTTTTGTCTTCAATAAATTTAACTATTTTTTTAAGATGTTTTTCCAGAAAATCACCAGAGTTTACAGATAATGTTGAGTCATCGACTGGTGCTCCATCTGATATTACCATTAATATTTTTCTTTCTTCTCTTCTTTTTTTTAATCTAGAAAATGCCCAATTAATTGCTTCTCCGTCTATATTTTCTTTGAGTAAACCTTCCTTTAACATTAGGCCAAGATTATTTTTTGCTTGTCTCCAATGAATATCAGCTCCTTTATAGATAATATGTCTTAGATCATTTAATCTACCTGGTGTTTTAGGTTTATTTTTTTTATTCCAAAACTCTCTACATTGACCACCTTTCCAGTTTTTAGTGGTAAAGCCTAAAATTTCAACTTTGACTGAGCAACGCTCTAATGTTCGAGATAAAATATCAGCACAAATAGCAGCAATTGTAATAGGTCTACCTCTCATTGACCCCGAGTTATCTATTAAAAGGGTGACAATTGTATCCTTAAAATTTAGATCTTTTTCTTTTTTAAAAGATAGAGAATTATAAGGGTCCATTATTATTCTCGTTAACTTTGAACTATCTAGTAATCCTTCCTGTAAATCAAATTCCCAAGCTCTGTTTTGTTTTGCCAATAATTGTCTTTGTAATTTATTTGCAAGCTTTGTAACTACATCTTGAAAAGCAATTAATTGTTGATCTAATGTTTTTCTAAGTTTATTAGACTCATCTGCTTTTTCTAAATTTTCTGCTTTAATTATTTCATCAAATTGTGTTGTAAAGATTTTATATTCAATATTTAAGTCACTAATATTTTTCTTTTTAATTACTTGTTCCAAATTTTGTTGATCTGAGTCAGTATCCACAAGCTCTTCATCTAATTTATATTCATCAATATCATACTTTGTATCAAGACTAGCTTCAGTTTCTTGATCACTGTTTTGATCCTTTTTATCCTCAGAATTATTTTGTTCGTTATTTTTTGACGAATCATCCTGATTATCTTGCTGATTATCATCTTTTGTCTCGTCGTCATTTTCTGATTGAAAAATGTCCATCTTTTGGAGAATTTTTGAAAACGTTGAATTGTAAATATTTTGGTCTTCAAAACTTTCCTTTAAAAAATTAATGTGTTTATTAAATGAATTATCAAAATCTTTCTCCCAAAAATTCAGCATTTTTGAAGTTAAAGAGTTTAATTTTATTTTATGAAATTTTTTTAGCATATAGAGTTCAAAAGCCTCAGTAACAGCCACATCTTCTTTAGTTTTTAACTGGTCTTTTCTTTTTAAGCTAATTATTTGATTATAGTTATCTCTAAAATTTTTCTCTATTCCTTTAAGCATTTTGCCACCCAAAGTTTCATATCTAATTTTTTCGGCTATGGCATATAAAGTCTTACAATTTGAATTATTAGGTAAATTTTTTTTATATATTTTGTCATTAGAAAATCTTTTTTTTAAAGCTGCAGTGTCAGAATCGGCTCTTGCTTTAATAAAATCGCTTTTATTATTAAGGTTTTTTAAATCAAAAAAATTTAATTTATTTGAATTTTCATTTTCTTGATCATTTTTTTTTATCCCCAAATCGTCAGATATTACTTTTACTGTTGAAGATAAAGCTTGTCTTAATTTTTCTTTGAGATTTGTTTCTTTTTCCCTCATCAGATTTGAATATTAACTAAAGACTCAGGTAGATCCTCACCAAAGCATCTTTGATAATATTCAGCAATTATATTTTTTTCTATCTCATCACATTTATTTAAAAAAGTTACTCTGAAAGCGTAACCTATATCTTTAAATATTTCGGCATTTTCTGCCCAATGTAAAACTGTCCTAGGACTCATAACTGTTGATATATCTCCAGCAACAAACCCTTTTCTGGTAAGAGTAGCAACCTTTATCATGTTGGCTACTTTTTCTTTACCTTTGGTATTATTAAAATTTTTATTTTTAGCTAAAACAATTTCCATTTCTCTTTCAAGTTTTAGGTAGTTAAGAGTTGTGACTATATTCCATCTGTCCATTTGACCTTGATTAATTTGTTGAGTACCATGGTAAAGACCAGTGGTATCACCTAATCCAATAGTATTAGATGTTGCAAATAATCTAAAAAATTTATTTTGTTTAATTACTTTATTTTTATCAAGTAGTGTGAAATTGCCCTCTGCTTCTAAAACCCTTTGAATTACAAACATCACATCAGGTCTACCAGCATCATATTCATCAAAAACTAATGCAACTGGATTTTGAATTGACCAAGGTAAAATACCTTCATTAAATTGTGTTACTTGTTTTCCATCTTTTAAAACTATTGCATCTTTACCAATTAAATCTATACGACTTACATGACTATCTAAATTCACTCTTATACACGGCCAATTCAATCTTGCTGCTATTTGCTCTATGTGGGTGGATTTTCCAGTTCCATGGTATCCTTGAACTAGTACTCTTTTATTGTAAGCAAAACCAGAAATAATTGCTAGAGTTGTATCCTTATCAAATTTGTACGTTTTATCAATTTCAGGAACATATTCACTTTTTTTTGAAAACGCATCCACTTCCATATCAGAATCGATACCAAAGGTTTGTTTAATTGTAACTTTTATATCAGGCTGTGTATTCAAATTAAGTGTCAATTTTTTCTCTATAAGTATTTTTAAGTTGAGTATATGCCAAAGTAATTTGTTTTAATTTTTCTTCATATTTTTTATTACCTGCATTTATATCGGGGTGAAACTTTTTGACAAGCACTTTGAATTTATTCTGAATTTTTTGCCATTTTAAGCCAACAGAAATTCCTAAAATACTAAAGGCTTTTATATCTTTATGATTAAATTTAAATTGACGCATATGATTAAATTCGCTTTTAAATTTATCTTTATCTAACTCATCTTTGAGGGTGTTATTCCATAAAACTTTAAAAAAATTATCTGAAGAACTAAAACTTTGTGTTGGTTTATGCCAAATCATATCAGATTTTAGAAAATCAATTACCTGATCGTCATTCATACCTGAAAAATAATTCCAATTTTTATTAAATTCTTTAACATGTTCTAGACATAACATTCGGTACTTTTTGCTATTATCTTTTTCAATAGGTGCTTTATATTCACCAACTTCTTTACATTTATCCCAGTCACAAATATTTTTCATGTTATAGTTAATATTATTTATGAATATAAATAAATTAATTGCAATCCTAAAAAGTAAATTAGAAAGCCAAATAGCAATGGAAGAAATAATAATTGAAGATAAAACATTTCTTCATAAAAATCACCAAGGCCATCAAAAAGGAAAATATCACTTAAAACTTATAATAAAATCTATTGAATTAAAAAAATTGCGTAGACTTGAAAGTAATAAGAAAATATATAAAATTTTAAATCATGAATTAAAAAATGATATTCACTCTTTGCAGATTTTAATTAGCTAATTCTTTTTTTAAAAAATTTTTAATTTTAAATATTTCATATTCATTTTTAATAACAGCTGAACCAATTTTGTTTAATAAAATAAGATTTATCTTATTAGAGGTGTTTTTTTTATCTTTGATCATAAAAGATATAATTGAATTTAAATTTTTTGATGAAAAGTATTTTTTGATATTTGAGGGAAGTTTTGTATTTTTGATATGTCTCATAATTAATTTGTATTCTTTAAAATTAATTACTTTTATTTTTAGACTAAATTTTAGTGCAGTTGCTATTCCTAATATTACAGCCTCACCATGGTTTAATTTTTTTGAATATTTGAGGGATGCTTCATAAGCATGTGCGAATGTATGACCAAAATTTAATATTTTTCTGATTCCATTTTCTTTTTCATCTTTTTCAACAACTAGTTTCTTAATTTTACAACTTTCAAAAATTGCTTTTTCAATAAATGGTTTTTTTAAATTTAATATTTTTGTATTATATTTATCTAGGTAATTATAAAAATTTTTATTTAAAATTAATGAGTGTTTTAAAATTTCACCATATCCACAAATTATTTCTCTTTTTGGTAAAGTATTTAAAAATTCAGTATCACTTAAAACTATTTTTGGTTGATAAAAACTTCCTATAAGATTTTTTCCTTCCTTGGTATTAATTCCTGTTTTTCCTCCGATAGAGGAGTCTACTTGAGATAATAAAGTTGTAGGTATATTAATAAATTGCAAACCTCTTTTATATAAACTAGCAGCAAATCCCCCAACGTCTCCTGTTATTCCTCCACCTATAGTTATTATACAGTCTTGTCTAGAAAAATTTTTTTTTAACAAAGTTTGTAAAATTTTATTAATTATTAACTGATTTTTATTTTTTTCGTTTGCAATAATAAAAAATTTAAAAAATCTTTTTTTACTTAAAGACCTAGTAACTTTTGAAATCATCTTATAGGGAACTTTTTTATCAATCACCAAGAGACATTGATCAAAGTTAATAGAAAATTTATTTAAGAATTTTGGTAAATCTTTAATTAAATTTGAACCAATTATTATTGGGTACGTTTCAGATTTAGTTTTAATGATTAGTTTAATGGGCTTCATAAATTTTTATTATATTTTCGGCAATTTCATTTTTTGTAAGATTTTCACATTCAATTTTATACATAGCTTTTGAATAAACAATAGATCGTTTTTTTATTAGATCAAAAAGTTGATTTTTGGATATATTAAAAGCAACTGGTCTTTTTCTACTATTTATAACTCTATCAATTAAAGTCTGATTGTTCCAATTTAACCAAAATGAAATATGATTATCTAATATTTCCTTTTTAATCTTGTTATTTAAAAAAGCCCCTCCACCAAGAGAAATTACTGCTTTATTTTTTTTTAATAAATTGACGGTAGTAGTCTCTTCAATTTGCCTAAAATATTTTTCACCTTTAGTTTCAAATATCTTTGAAATATTCATTTTTAATTTTTTTTCAATTAATTGATCCACATCTATAAAATTTAAATTGAGTTTTTTTGATACAATTGAGCCAATAGAAGACTTGCCTGAACCCATCATGCCTAAAAAAACTAAATTTTCTTTTGATTTCATAAGTTTCTGTATTGAAAAAACACAAATATGTCTTAATTTGATTTTA
>Ga0209425_10005508_pt1 | contig 12414 bp, 10 predicted proteins | sample COG_05_FD_184749 | JGI IMG/M metagenome (GOLD analysis project Ga0209425, IMG submission 184749) | Pelagic Microbial community sample from North Sea - COGITO 998_met_05 (SPAdes) (version 2) | ecosystem: Environmental > Aquatic > Marine > Neritic zone/Coastal water | place: Helgoland, sampling... | reverse complement strand
ATGATCAATAGAAAACAGCTTTCCAACAGATAACCTTCTACGATTAACCATGCACAAAACAAGGAAAGCAGAAAGTGTATATTGGTAACTTGAATGACCGAGATTGGTTTTTTTTCAAGGAACCTTGCAACAATACGGGCAAAGGGGCGACCCCATTCAGAGAAGTTGAAAACGTCGACGGTGCCGTACTTTTGCTTATTGCTAACTCTTGATTCACCCATCGCAAAACACCTTACGAGGTCCAAGGAATCGCACTAGATGGCCGAGTTGAGGAAGTAAAGATTACTCTTCAAGCATTTCTTCAATTTCTTTTGATGCTAGAATCAAAGTTGGAGCCCAAAGACCGACAAAGATACCCAAATTTTGGTCGCCAGTTACAAAGTAGATGTAGAGAGATCCTACAACCGACAACATGCTTGCTACAAATCCAATTCGTGATATTTTCTTATTCATTTTTTTCACCTTGCTACCAAAAGGGTTTCTCTTTACTTTTAAACTGGTGTTTTGAAATGAAGCCCCCAAATAGCTTCAGCACATACATCTCACGCGTCCGTACCGGCTGCCTAGACGGTTAAGCAAAGGGGGCCCATGCAATTTCGAAGTATGGTTCTATTTTAGGGGTGAAAGATTCAACAGATTATACAAAATATAAACCTAAACAATAAGTACTCATGAACATTCGCCATAACCAATAAGTGATAATATGGATGCGAAAACTATCTTTCAACCAAAAATCTGGTACATCATCGCTGGCGCAATGGCGCTTATCGGTGGAATTGAGAACAACATTAACGCCGAAACATGGGCAGAAAAGGCCTGGGGCGCCGATGGAGTAAACGACCAGAGCATTGCTATGGAGAAGCTCTTCGGATTGTTCATGGCCGGCTTTGGAGCCATGGGACTTACCTGTGCTTTTGCCCTTGATGGCAAAGCTCAAGCTAAGTTTGCTCTAGCCAATGGCGCCGTTATTTCCTTATTTTTTGTAGCCATGTTCTTCTTGCTCCCTTCAACGGGGTATGAAATGCCGGGTGCAGCCTTTTTGGCTCCTCCATTCATATTCATGGGTGGTTTAATGGCCTCTGGTTACCTTCACATGAACGAAGAAGAGCAACCAGCCGAGTAATGTTAGAAGAACTCGGGATAAAACGAGTTTACAATCTTTCTGAGCAAACAATGGAATATTCGCTTCCGGATTGAATCAAAGGGCTTGCAGTGGATCTTGTCAGACGCTACCGTTCGCATTCCTGTTCGGGCAATGGGCTCCTCTTCGTATGATGGCCCAACTAAATTATACTCACGCAGCCAGCGAAGTTCATGCGGGGGAAGAAGCAAGGACTAACTTTTTTCTTGATGGCACTATTCATAGTCGGCTTTTTGCCGATAACCAGTCAAGTTTCTGCAGCAGATGTAGAAGGCGGAGTAAATGTCGGGCCAGTGGTTGAAGAAACCATTTTCAATGCAATTTCTCATACCGAAGTAACTACAGATTTAGGAAATTGGGACATTACAATGACTTTGAATAATGATGCATTCAACAATAATACTACATTCGATTTGATCACCCAGGTTTGTAATAATGAAGGGGTTTGCAGTCCATCAGAATTTGCTACCATAACAAGTGAGGATAACCGAATTTTCGCATCATCTGTGACTGCCATAGAAAACCATGCATTTGTCAATTGGAGAGTTAAAGCAACATATCCTAACGATAATGGTACGACCGAAATGTTTCCTTCATCCGGGTTTTACAAGACATGGTCAGATTGTTGGTTAAATGATGGAGAATGGGGTGGCGATGGGTGTAAAGATTCAGATAATGATGGAGTGCACGATGGAATTGATGAATGTCCTTCATCAGACAACCCAACTCCTTCAGACATGGATAAGAGCAGTGAAGTCGACTCTACTGGTTGTTTTGTTGAGGCGGCCGAGAGTGGAATCGATTCTGAATTAGCAGTAGAATTCTTGGGTGTGATGTTTATTATTGCCGGATTTATCATTGGAGTGCGTAAAGTTCGAAACTCTAAACAAGAACAAATGCTCTTTGCACAAACCCAACCAGTGATGCCAGTTCAGCAACAATTTGTTCCAATGCCACAGGCTTCATCGCGTGAAAGACAATTAGAACATCAAAGTAGACAAGCGCAAATCGAAGCACAAAGATTGCGCCAACAGTTGGCTAATCAAGCACAAATTACACAACAACTGCAAAGTGAAGCAGCTCAAAAGCAAATGTCTGATGCGGCACTTGCTCAGAAGCAACATGAGTTGGCAGTCGCTCAGCAGGAAAAAGAAGAATTAGAAGCCAAACTAGCAGAAGCAGAAAAGAATACTCCTATCGTTCAAAACATTACATACAACATCCAAGACAGCGCGATTTCGGGAGATATTACGAATAAGATTACTCGAAACGATTTGGAATAATACAATGAACAATCCTATTTCTGAGTGAAATACGAAGGGGTTATCCGATTACCCTTGGCGATCAAATGAGAATGCAATGGGCTTACAGTGGTTCGCTGTGAACACTACCCTCTGATGAGATGACGAATCATAGGGGGGGCCAAAATCACCACTTGTTTGGGTAGAATGGAGTGCAATTTTTCATGCTTCGTGACGCGGAGGCTTTGAGAGATTGATTGAGGCGATGGTTGACCATGGGATGTCTTCAGGAGATTCACGTCCCACAACGTGCATGCGAAGTTTAGCACCGAAGGGCAGGATTGCTTTGAGGTGCTGGGCGCCACGTCGTAATTCAATGGAACTTGGCAACGAGGAAAATAACGAGAAGAGTCCGCTCTGATGAGACACTTTAGCGACCAGAGGCACTCCCCTTTCTTTTTGCCAAGACCGGACATCATCTCCCAATCCTAGGCCAAGCACATCGCCCTTACACATCAGGCCCCCATTCAACTCAACTTCATCCCAGGTTCCAAATCCGTCAACGGTTTCGAGCAATGCTTCGTTTATCTCTCCTGGACTTTCTTCTTCAAGCAGGGAAATGAATCCCGCTTCATCTTTCACCTCACTGCTCACGCGATGAACGTATTTTGGCCAATCCAGGTTTCGATTGGTGAAGGCTAGCACCACCCGAACAACCACTTCATCATCCTTCCCAATCCGCTCTTGATGCATCGCGATCAACATTCGAGCTTTGCGTGCAATACGCTGATTGACAGTGCTATGGTTGTGGCTAGTGCCGTTTTTCCGTTCCTGAATGAATTCTTCGTCCGAATTAATGGTAAAGGTCCCCGACCAGTGTTTTTGTTCAACGACGAGCAAACAGTTACCCCCCACGATGACCAAATCAATTTCTCGTTTTCCTCCCTGTTCTTCATCAGGGATTCGCACGGATTCAAAGACGTGCCAACCGTTAGCTTTTCCAGCAGCGCGGGAGATTTTTGCTAGGCGTTGTTCGGCTAATTCCCCAGCCCTATGAATGTCATCAGGGGGATGCACACGCCGCCTTTGTCGCCACCACGTCCAGCGTGTTGACCATTTCATAAACTCACCTGAGTAAATCGTCAACACTGTTGACAATGATGATCGGGCGCTGTTCAGCCCCCATTGGAAGGGCGTTTACATCGGCCTTGGTCGCTTCACCGGAAAGAACGAGCACGCCCACAACACCAGCTCGCGTGGCCATGGCCATATCGGTGTACAAGCGGTCTCCAACCATGGCGCATCGCTCAGGGTTCAACCCGAGTGCTTCGATTTTGTGCAAAATCATGCCTGCATTGGGCTTGCCTGTGATGTGAACAGGATCAACACCTGTCGTGACCTTGAACATCGCCAAATATGCTCCTACGTCGGGTAGGCCGCCCAGTGGACTAGGGCACACCATGTCGGGGTGGCTCGCAACGAGTGGGACTCCCGCATGGAGGTGTTCGCTAGCGCGGGAGATTTTGGAGTAGGAGAGTTCGGTATCGTATCCTAAGACTACATATTGCGGGTGTTCACTTGTTGTTTTGATGCCTCGCTCTTCGAGCATGCTTCGCATTCCTTCGGTTCCAACAAGCCATGTTTCCGTGATGGCGTTTCGGTCAAGCCACGCCAAGAGGTCATGGGTTGAGAGGAGCACGTCTTCCCCGACGGCAGGAATCCCTAAGCCCAGCAATTTCTCGAGGTATTGTGCGACGGATTTTGAAGAATTATTGGATAAAAAATACCGCTTCACTCCTTGTTGAGTGCAGCGTTCAAGGAATTCCTTTGCACCTTCAATCAGCTCCCCACCCAGATAGATGGTGCCATCGAGGTCGAGGAAAACAGCGTCGATCCCGTCAAGTTTGGCATCCATATCTATCCCTCAGAACATCAGTGTCTTGAACATAAACCACGGTGAGTGAAGGTTTTCTTGTGCTTCTTTACTCGCGATCATTTCGGTCATCATTTCCTGAATGGCTGGCTTCTTTGAGGCCTTGCCCACAAACCAATTCAGCAACCAAGCCTTTCGACTCATTTTCTGCATTCGGTAGGAGTTGGTCAATTCGGGCCCGAGTGCCGCCCAGAGTGCCTTCTGATATTCTTCAGGGCCTTTGCCTTCAAGAATATGATTGGCAGCGATTTCACCGCTCACGAGGGCATTACCCACCCCCTCGCCGCTGAACGGATCCACCAGTGAAGCGGAATCACCAACCAAGAAAATGCCTTGACTTGCAGACCTTCGGGGTTGAAGGGCTGATTTCTTACGAGGCGACCCAAAGGGAAGTTGCCAACCACGTCCAGTGTTTGGAAGCATGGTGGCGTTGGCAAACCGTTCTTTGAACAACGGGTGGTTTGCGATGACATCGGCTTGCATAGCCTTCAGTTTCTTCTTCTGCTTGTCCATCAGTGAAATGACCATACCGATGCCCACATTGACCACTCCTTCTGCCACAGGGAAGAGCCAAAAATAACCAGGGATTACGGTGTCAACGAAATGAATTTCAATGTCTCCAATGTTTCCTTCGCATCCTTTCACACCGTCCCAATATTCACGATATCCCGCACAATAGTGGTCTCGGTCCATCATCTGCTCTTCGTATGTTTCTTCCAACATTGATTTGGCAACAGGACAGCGATATCCCGCAGCACCAATGACCACTGGAGCAAAATACGCGCTTTCAACACCTTTTTTCCCACCTACTCGGACTTTCACCCCCTTTGCATGACGTAGATCGCCAGAACCCGAACCAGGGTCCTCGCCACCACCGGCTCCTTGATAGAGGACTTCACGGACATCAGCCCCTTGCATCACTTTACCACCAGCTTCACGAACAGTGGCCTGAACTTGTTCGAAAAGAAGATGGTCAAATTGCTGACGAGGAAGGGCATACCCAGCCTCAAGGCGTTGAACGTCTTCTTCTGGGAGGGCGACGCGAACTTGATGGCCCTTGGGAGATGAAAAGACAATACCGGTTACGCGGAAATGTGGAGTTGCCTCCAATGTATCCTTTACGCCCAATTCTTTGACGTGACTCAGCGATTTTCCACCAACAGCATCACCGCATATTTTGTCTCGTGGCCATGTTTCTTTTTCGATAAGAAGGACATTTTTTCCTGCCTTTGCCAAATATCCAGCCGCCGCAGAACCACCAGGGCCCCCCCCAACGACAATGGCATCAAAGTGAGCCCCATCTTCAGGAGTTTCACCCGTGTCAATGGGATGGTTCCATGAACCCCCTTCTTCGCCCATGACATGCTGTCGGAGGGGACACTCCTTGAGGGTATGCCCCCATGCAATCCAATAGACCACCATCCTCATCATCTTCCTCCCGTTGACGGAGGCATGGGCGAAGCGATTCAGGTAACGCCCTTAGAATTCAAACCCGAGCGTAAGAAAGCCGCGCTCGTTCTCTTTTCAGTGACTCTGATTTGGGGGGCGACCTTTGTTTGGATGAAACAAGCTCTCGATGCATTGGATGCCGAATTAGCACTCTATGGGTCGTTTGGCGTTGTGGCTTTACTCGTGGCGGGGAGGTTCTTCATAGCGACCGTGTTGGTATTCTGCGTTTTCTCATCTGCAAGGGCAGGGCTGAGAGACCCTGAGGTGTGGAAAGGAGGAGGCCTCTTGGGGGGAATCCTCCTTGTTGGCTTCGTCTCTCAGATGATTGGTTTGGACTCCATCAACCCATCCACTTCCGCCTTCCTTACCTCTCTTTACATTGTATTTACAGCCCTCATCAGCCGCCGCCTTGGTGGAAAACCCCTCACTCGCATGTTGGTTATCGGCGTTCTTCTCGCAACTTTCGGAGCGGGTTTCATCGAAGGACCACCTCATCTTTCTTGGGGGTGGGGTGAAGTTTTGACGGTTGGTTCAGCCACCTTTTTTGCCCTGCACATCATTTACACAGACATCATCACGGCTAAACAAGATCCACTCGCCATCACCCTCTCCTCGTTTTTGGTGGTCACTGCAGGAGCACTCCTGCTCTTTTTGTTTTCAGGGCAACCACCGGTTGAAGTTGCTCAGAACGTCCTATCTTCGAGAGAGGTGGTCCTTCCGTTGATCTATCTGGGAGTGGGGGGGTCGTTTTTCTGTTTGGTGGCCTTGAACATGTACCAGCGACATTTGCACCCAGTGCAAGCCGCCATCATTTATGGGTTTGAACCAGTTTGGGCTACGCTTTTTGGGCTTGGTTTGGGTATGGTGGAATGGACCTGGTGGATTTTAGTCGGAGGGGGCGCCCTGCTGCTTGGAAATTTATTCGTTGAAATGACAGTTTCCACTCCTCAAATGGACGAAGCGGAATGACCTTTGGCAAGAGAATCCTTCAAAGTCCCGATTGAAGTCGGGAGTTTGAGGGAGCGAGATGTCCAAGGAAAAGAACCTACACAACTTTGCCAGTAAAGCGGTCCACAGCGGCACCCAATCAATTGGCGACGCCGTTAACACCCCAATCTTCCAATCATCGACTTACAAATTGACCGATGAACGCTACGCTGGTTGGGCGGCAGGTGCTCAGCACACCCTCCTCTATGCCCGTCTCTCCTCGGTCAATTCAGATGCGGTAGCCCAGAAATTGACTGCCATGGAAGGTGGAGAAGACGCAGAAACCTTTGCTTCTGGCATGGCCGCTATATCAACCACCCTCCTTTCATTCCTCAACCAAGGGGATCACATCGTTGCCAGCGCTGATATTTATGGCGGCACCTACGGGCTACTCACCGCCGAAATGCCTCGCTTTGGAGTTTCAACCACCATGGCTGATATGCGAGACCCAGCCTCTTATGAGGCGGCCATTCAACCCAATACGAAAATCCTCTACATCGAAACCCTGACCAATCCAGTGCTCAAGGTTTGCGACATTCCAGCCATGGTTGCATTGGGTAAAAAACACGGCCTGATGGTCATCATCGACAACACTTTTGCATCCCCCTGGGGTTGCCAGCCGTTGAACATGGGTGTCGATCTTGTCATCCATTCCACAACAAAATATCTCGGAGGCCACTCAGACATCATTGGTGGTGCAGTCGTTGGTTCAAAGGAACTCATTTCAGAAGTGTTCATGCGAAAGGTCCACTTTGGTGGCAACCCAGACCCTCATGCTTGCTATTTATTGGAACGAGGAATGCGCACTCTCGATGTCCGCATGCCCCGAATTTGTGAAAATGCCGCAGACTTAGCTCGACGTCTTGAGCAACACGATAAGGTCGACATTACTTACCACACCTCATTGCCAAGCCACCCCGATTACGACGTGGCTCAACGCATCATGCCAAAGGGCTCAGGAATGGTGGCCTTTGTCGTCAAGGGTGGCGATGAAGCCGCTTTGAAATTCATGCGCGGCCTCGACATCATTCTCGAAGCAACCAGCCTTGGGGGCGTTGAATCGTTGATTGAATGCCCATTCAATTCTAGCCACATGTTCGTCCCAGAAGACGTCCGTCATGATGCAGGAGTTGTGCCTGGCTTTGTCCGACTAAGTATCGGAATTGAACACGTTGAAGATTTGTGGAGCGACATCGCCGGAGCGCTCGACCAACTCTGAATCAGACCTGTTCGCCGGTTACGACCTGCAGTGCAGCAAAGGTTTCAGACCAATGTTCTTGGCAGCCTTCAATATCACTTTCTTCAGCAGCCAATAACCGCTCCCCGGCTTTGTTGAGAGATTTGGTAACTTGAGACCAAACTCCACCTTTGTCACGGGCGTTTGAATCGAAATGCCACTCTTGTCCTGTTGAACGATTGACTGCAACAAGCCACGCCCATGCTGCCGCCGCCGCATCGATGGAGTCCTTCTTTCGAGAGGTTGCATCCCGCTCCACCAAACCGAACCCTTCAGTGAGGCCACGGATGGTAAGTGATCGAATCTGCGACGAAGCACCGCCGTCGTCTTCATGATCAGGGAAGCGTCCTCGTTGTTGCGCTAGCGCCATTGTTTCATCCAATCCTTTCAGGAACTTCCCAAACGGTTTTGGAGAATTGAGTTGTACTTCCCAAATGGTTTGAGATTCCTTTTCATTCATGCCCAAGGCGATGAGACTTTCCAAACCATGCGTGGGCCAAAACGCCCCTAAAGCAGCCCCACATGTTGCGCCGCTCATGATTCGAACTGCTCGCTCTTCGCGTTGCTCAACGTTTCCTCTCGCCTCAATTCGAATGCATTGGGTGTCTTCATGAGGTGATTGAAGGGCAGCATGCAAGATTCTCGACGCCAAATGCCGCTCTTCATTGGAGCCAGCAAATTCCTTGAGGGATTCTTCGATTTCGTTGACGTCATCGCCCACCAACCAATGCTCTCCAATAATCAATCCCTCTTCGATGGTTTCCATCACGGATTGCTTGATACTATTGGCGACGATTCCCTCGTTCATGCTCAATCCTTGCCAGGCATCGAGGACTCGGTCAATCGCATCTAAACTCGCTTCAGGAAGTGAGCGGTCTTCTGGCCATCCTTCCGGGCACCACGCGGCTTCGACTTTCATGATTGAGGGTACAATAGGAGGGAGCATAGAGAGGGCAAGATGGTGGATGAACGATGTGTCTTTCTTGGAGAATGTTCCGAGCGCATCGAATCCAATGCCAACCACTTGGCCGGAATGAAATCGAAGCGTGATGTGGCCCTGAGGACTTGGTTTTCCTTGCACCACATCTTCGGGGACCAAACCCTCTGTCACCCAAACGCGAACACCTTCAATCTCAGAATCGGCCAGAGTAAAACGTGAGCGCTTCAACACATCCTCGATCCATGCTTCGGGGGGGGTCGGGTCGGGCCCAGTGCAAACAAATCCACCTTCCCAACTGAAAAAATACATTCCTCGTTTTGCGTGGTCCTCCCAAGGAAGCATGCGCAGTGTGACGTTCGAGTAATTCTGAATGCCAGCCAAATAGCCCGGTTTTCCATCCCCTCTTCGGACATACGAAGCCGAACCAAACGAGGTGGAGTTGAATTGCCCAACCAAGGTAAATTGCTCATCATGAGCTGCGTGTAAAGACCCTGCGAACGCCTTCGCCACCGGGTTGCCACGTTTGGACATCATGCGTTTTGAAAGCCACTTCAAATCGTTCTTTTTCTTCACGATTCGATCAAGTTCAATCAATGTCTTTGTCACCGGGTCTGTTCGCCCCCAACGCATTTTTCCACGAAACGTCATAGCGGGGAGATGTCCCCGTGGATTATCAAGGAATTTACCGAGTTGGCGTTCCAATTTCTTGGCAGTGGCTTCGTTGGCTTGTTTGGTTCCACGCATTTTCATGCGCTGTTTTTTCTGCCCGGGAAACTCAACCTTCGACGGACCTGCCATGATGCTCCCCAGCATGAGCGGAGGGGGGGGAGGGTTTGAGCCCTTCTCTTCTGATGGTGACGTTCAACAACCACTATCATGGACTACTTCCTCTCCGTGGTCATGGTGACAGTCACGCTTCTTGGTACCGCACAAGATGGTGGGCGGCCACAGCCAGGATGTCAGCGTGCCTGTTGCCAAAATCTCGGCCCGACCGATCAGCGATATCCCGTGAGCCTTGGTATCCAGGATACAGAAGGAGGTGGTCATTTGGTTGAAGCAACTCGCTTCCTCGGCCAACAACTGGCTCTGTGGAAATTCCCTCCTCTCCGCTCAGTTTCAATTACACATGCCCATTTCGGCCATGTCGACGGGTTGGGATTATTTGGAAAAGAAACCATGAACGCCTCTTCCCTCCCTCTTCACCTTTCTTCGGCCATGTTTCACCTACTCGAAGAAACACCTGCATGGGCAGTAATGCTTGATGATGGAGTCTTCGAAGAACATATTTTTCTCCATCAAGACCATGTTCAACTCGGCCCCGGGCTTGTGCTTGAACCAATTAATGTCCCCCATCGCGCTGAACTTTCCGACATGCACGCTTTCATTGTACGCGGCCCACGCCGAAGCCTCCTCTTCTTGCCCGACCATGATTCATGGAATGAAACACTCCAAATGCACCATGCCACGACCATTCGCGCGTGGTTGTCAGCACTCGAGGTTGACATTGCGTTGATTGACGGGACCTTTTGGAGCATGAACGAATTGGAAGGGCGCACACAATCAGAGGTTCCACACCCACCTGTGAAGGAGACGCTGAAGCGATTAGGGACGCGTCAACCCAACGACCCAGAAATCCATTTCATTCACCTCAATCACACCAATCCTCTTCACGATCAAGAATCGGATGAATCTCGAGAAGTGATTGGCATGGGATGGGGCGTTGCAGAGCAAGGGCAAAGCTTCAATCTGTGACCGGGGTCATGCCGCTTGGCTGGAAGATTAACATCCGCAACGTCACAGTGATGGTTTCCGAATTATCTTGGCCCCCAGGAAAGCCGTTGTTTGCTTCCAATGAAACATCCATGTTGACGGTTCCAACCATCTCCGGGCTAGCAGCAAGGAATTCAAGAACTCCAATGAGGTCAGATTCAGTACCATTGAGGGTGTAATCTCCAGTCCCTTCAGAGGCATACTGATTCAAGTCTGAGTTGGGGCGTATGCTTCCAACAATTGTCGTCGTATCGCACTCATTGGTTGTCTTGGAACTATCATCGCTCTCTGAAAAGGGGCCCGCCAGCCCACTATAATCGGGCTGTGTGATGACGTCATCGCACGCCGATGTGACGATTTCTCCAGTATCGCTGTAGGTAATGGTCAATTCTGCAATTAGAATTGCCGTCACAGAGTCATCAAGTTCTACACTGAAAGTTTGCGTGTCCCCATCCGATAGAGAGAGGGTTTGGGACTCCGTCCATTCACTCACAGTATAGCTCAATTGGTAGGCACCATTGCCCGAACTTGAGTCGCTCTCTTCAGGTGCAAAGGCCTGGTAGGACCCTTCGATGACGGCAAAGGAAGCCAAGAGAACCACAATCCCAATCGCCCCCGTTTTTTGCATGTCGAGGGTGTAGCGGCCAAAAGGATTGGACACCGATTGCCCTCGGAATTTGCAGAAGAGAAAATGGACAGCAAAAGCAGCACCCATTCCAGGGACAGAAGGAAATATTTCATCTCCTAGGCCAAGAATGGACCATGCGACCACGGCGAACATCGCCGCCAACATCATGCTAATCGAATGCGTAGTGTCAGGCTCGTACCCTGTCATGCGAATCAGAATGAGTGGGACAAAGATCCCCCCGAGTCCGTAAACGGCAAGAACCACCAATGCAAACACCGAATCGCCAAATCCTGGGAATCCTTGGCCTACCAACGAAATGAGGGTTGCAAAAGCAGCGACGACCAAAGTTACTCGCTTCGTCGTCTTGTGATCCTGGTTCCATTGGGGGCGCACGTCGTCGGTGATGGCTGCGGTACAAGCCAAAACCTGGCTATCTGCTGTTGACATTGTTGCAGCAAAAATCGAGGCTAAAATGAGCCCACCGAGAAAAGGGCTCAACTCACTCATAGCAAGTTGGGGTAAACCGCTCTCGGCACCTCCTGGGCCGAGTTCAGGAAGCAAGACACGGCATGCAAGTCCAATGAGGAACATCAGAGTGATGAAGGGCGTTTGCCAGACGAAAAACCAAATCATGGCCAGCTTCCTATCCTTATCATCTTTCAGTGTCATGACTCGAGATACCACTTGAGGCTGTCCTGCAACACCAAGCCCACCGAGGAAGAACGCAGCAATCCAGAGAGTTGCACCAAACATCAAGCCAGAGGGGAATATGTTCACCATCGCTGGGTCAATGCTCACCAATTCATCATGAAGCCCAGACAATCCACCCGTGCTTTTGAGAGCGACGACACAAAGAATGGTTGAGCCGATGATCATGACACAGGATTGAGCAGCATCGGTCCAAATGGAAGCACGAATTCCACCCGCATAACAATAGGCAACAACCAGCACGAAACCAATGAGAATCCCAATGATTTCAGACCAACCTAGCATGGTTTTGAGAGCTACACCACCTGCAGTAAGTTGGGCTGCAGCGTAGATGGAGAGGAAGATGACGGAAAGAACCGCGGCCACCTTTGCCTCGGGGG
>Ga0209425_10005501_pt1 | contig 12424 bp, 12 predicted proteins | sample COG_05_FD_184749 | JGI IMG/M metagenome (GOLD analysis project Ga0209425, IMG submission 184749) | Pelagic Microbial community sample from North Sea - COGITO 998_met_05 (SPAdes) (version 2) | ecosystem: Environmental > Aquatic > Marine > Neritic zone/Coastal water | place: Helgoland, sampling... | reverse complement strand
TTTCCAAGCATCAAAATGAATTTTATGTAGTTCTCTTTTGTGAATATCTGCTGGTACAAACAAGTTAATTGATTGAGCTTGAGATATAAAAGGTGTTCTATCTCCACTTAATTCAATAATCCACTTTTGATCTAACTCAAATGCTGTTTTAAAAACATCTTTTTCTAAATCGGTCAAAAAATCTAAATGAGAAACGGATCCTTGATTTGTCGTAATTCCAGACCACACTTCTTCTGTGTTTTTTCCATGTTTTTCAAGTAACTCAACTAAATATCTGTTTCTAACATTAAAAGATCCTGAAAGAGTTTTGTGAGTATAACTATTTGCTGCAACTGGCTCTACTCCAGGTGAAGCTCCACCACAGATAATAGAAATAGAAGCTGTTGGTGCAATAGCGGTTTTGTTAGAAAATCTCTCACTGAAACCATAGTCTGCTGCATCAGGACAAGGTCCTCTTTCTTCAGCTAAATCTTTAGATGCTTGATCAACGTTTTCTTGAATATGTTTAAATATTTTTTTGTTCCAAACTTTACTCATTACTGACTCAAGTGGAATTTGATTTTTTTGTAAGTAAGAATGAAAACCCATAACTCCTAGACCAACACTTCTTTCTCTTTCAGCAGAATATTTTGCATCTGCAAACTGATCTGGTGCTCTATCGATAAAATCAGTTAATACGTTATCCAAAAATCTCATAACATCATTAATCATTAATTTGTCATCTTTCCACTCATCATATTTTTCTAAATTTAATGATGATAAACAACAGACTGCAGTTCGATCTCTTCCATCTTTATCTATTCCAGTGGGTAAAGTTATTTCACTACAAAGATTTGAAGTCTTTACAGTCAGGTTTGCAAGTTTATGATGTTGAGGAATTTGTCTATTAACAGTATCAATATAGATAATGTAAGGCTCTCCTGTTTCCATTCTTGCAGTCAACAATCTAATCCATAAATTTCTTGCAGAAATGGTTTGTTGTATTGTTCCATCAGCAGGACTTTTTAGTGCCCACTGACTATCTGTTTCAACGGCTCTCATGAATGCATCAGAAATTAAAATACCATGATGAAGATTTAAGGCTTTTCTATTTGGATCTCCGCCTGTAGGTCTTCTCATTTCTATAAATTCTTCTATTTCTGGATGATCAATTGGAAGATAACATGCAGCAGAACCTCTTCTTAAAGATCCTTGGCTAATTGCCATTGTTAAAGAATCCATAACTTTAATAAATGGAATTATTCCTGATGTCTTTCCAACCTTACCAATTTTTTCTCCAATAGATCTAAGGTTGCCCCAGTAACTTCCTATGCCACCTCCTTTAGCAGCTAGCCAAACATTTTCACTCCATAGATCAAGTATTCCATTTAAGCTGTCTGATGCCTCATTTAAAAAACATGAAATTGGCAAACCTCTTTTTGTTCCACCATTTGATAAGACTGGAGTCGCAGGCATAAACCACAAATTGCTAATGTAGTTATAAATTCTTTGAGCGTGTAAATTATCATCTGCATACGAACTTGCTACACGCGCAAACAAGTCTTGATAAGATTCGTTGTGGCCTAAATATCTATCTTTTAAAGTCGCTTTACCAAACTCTGTTAAATTTGAGTCTTTCGATCTATCAATTTTAATTATAATTCCTTTTTCATTCTGAAATAACTCTGTGTCATTACTTAAAGAAAATAAATCTGGTCTTTTCTCTTTTGCCAACTCTTCGTTATTTGGGCTATAAGTAGAGACAGCTTTCTTAAGTGCCTGTGATAGAATTTTATTCATAAATAATAGTTTTGTTTAAGTTATTTTACATAAAACAACTATATGTTGTATGTAATAAGTGTTGATACACTATATAAATCATAAATCAACAGAACATATATAGAACATTTAAAAAAAAAATCAATAAAAAAATCAAAAAAACTGTAAGAAACATAGTAATGACTGAAAGTATAAAAATCGACCCCTATGGATTTAGAGAATATGACGCCAGATGGTTGTATGAAAAAGATATTAATAAATTAGGAATAGAGAATCTTGGTAAAGGTTTAGGAAGCCAAATTATAAAGCATACAAAAAAAAAAAATCCAAGAGTAATTGTTGGACACGACTACAGATCATATAGCGAAGAAATTAAAACTGCCTTAAAAAAAGGAATATTATCCACCGGATGTTATATTGAAGATATTGGTTTGTCTTTATCTCCTACTGTTTATTTTGCACAATTTTATTTAGAAGCTGATGCAGTAGCAATGGTTACAGCTAGTCATAATGAAAATGGTTGGACCGGGGTTAAAATGGGCATTAAAAAAGGTTTAACTCATGCACCAGAAGAAATGAAAGAATTAAAAGAAATCACTTTAAATCAAAATTTTGTTGAAGGAACAGGTAGTGAAAAACAAATAAAAGATTTTCAACAAATTTATAAAAATGATTTAATCAATAAAAATAAGATTAAAAAAAAAATTAAAGCTGTTGTTGCTTGTGGTAACGGTACAGCTGGAATATTTGCCCCTGAAATTTTAAGAGGTATTGGTTGTGAGGTTATAGAGCTTGACTGTAATTTAGACTGGTCTTTTCCAAAATATAATCCAAATCCTGAAGATCTTGAAATGTTACGTGAAATATCTAAAGCTGTAAAAAATGAAAATGCTGATATTGGTTTTGGGTTTGATGGAGATGGAGATAGAGTTGGAGTAATTGATAATATAGGTGATGAAATATTTTCAGATAAAATTGGATTATTAATTGCAAGAAATCTATCATCTGCTCACAAAGGCTCTAAGTTTATAGTAGATGTAAAATCTACCGGCTTATATGCGACTGACAAAGTTTTAAAGAATAATAATTGTGAAACAATTTATTGGAAGACAGGACACTCACATATTAAAAGAAAAGTTAACACAGAAGAAGCTTTGGCAGGATTTGAAAAAAGTGGTCATTTTTTTTTTAATCAACCCTTAGGATTTGGTTATGATGATGGAATTAATTCAGCAATTCATATTTGTCATCTATTGGATAATCAAGACAAAACAATGAATGAAATTATAAGTGAACTACCTAATACTTTTCAAACACCCACTATGGCTCCTTTTTGTAAAGATGAAGAGAAATATCAAGTGGTTGATGATTTAGTCAAACAGGTAAATGATATAAAAGATGCTCAAACTAAAATCGATAATCAAGAAATTATAGAAGTTTTAACAGTTAATGGAGTAAGATTTTCTTTTAAGGATGGTTCTTGGGGATTAATTAGAGCATCATCTAACAAACCATCTTTAGTCATTGTAACTGAAAGCCCAACTTCAGATAATAGAAAAAAAAAAATATTTGATTTTATTGATGACTTACTACAAAAAACTGGAAAAGTTGGTGAATACGATCAAAAAATTTAGATTTTTACTAATTTTTATTCTGCTTATTAGTGCTAAAAGTCATGCATTAAGCCCAGAAATTGAGAAAGAATTATTTGTAGGATGTTACAGTAATTCAAAAGTATATATTGGAGCTGATAAAGCAAAAATCTATTGCGGCTGTACAGTTGATAAATTAAGTAAAAAATTTACTAACAAACAGATAAATCAAATATTCAAAATGAAGCCTGAAGAGATTATGAAAGCTACTGAGTTTGCAACGATTGAGTGTGAAAAAAAATAAATAAGACTTTTCAAAATAATAAAATTTTATTAAAGTCCAAAAATGCAAGTTAAAAAAGATTTTGGTTTTGGAACACAAATTAGGAAATCTCCATACTTTAACTCTACAGTTAAATGGGGTGCAACTGGTTTTTCTGTTTATAATCATATGTATATACCAAGAGATTTTGGTAGTCCTGAACAAAACTTTTGGAATCTGGTAAATGAAGCAATTCTATGTGATGTAGCTGTTGAACGACAAGTAGAGATTACAGGACCTGATGCTGCAAAGTTTGTCCAACTCTTAACACCAAGAGATTTATCTAAACTTTCAATTGGTCAGTGTAAATATGTCTTAATTGTAAACAATGAAGGTGGAATTTTAAATGATCCAGTTTTATTAAGATTAAAAGAAAATCAATTTTGGTTATCTCTTGCAGATAGTGATATTTTATTATGGGCACAAGGTGTTGCAGTAAATTCTAAATTAGATGTTAAAATTTCTGAACCTGATGTATCCCCTCTTCAATTACAAGGACCAAATTCTGGAAAAATTATGAAAGCTTTATTTGGTGAGAGTATAAATGATCTTAAGTATTATTGGTTACGTGAATTAGATTTGGATGGAATTCCTTTAGTTGTATCTCGTACAGGATGGTCAAGTGAATTAGGTTATGAACTTTATTTAAGAGACGGTTCAAAGGGTGATGAACTTTGGGAAAAAATTATGGCTGCTGGTAAAAAATTTGGATTAAAACCAGGACACACATCATCAATAAGACGTATAGAGGGTGGTATGTTATCTTATCATGCTGATGCTGATATAAACACAAACCCTTATGAAGTTGGTTTAGGTCGATTAATAAATTTAGATATTGATGTAAATTTTGTTGGTAAGGATGCTTTAAATAAGATTAATATTGATGGCATTAAACGAAAGCAAGTCGGTGTAATCCTTAATTGTGAACCTCTAACAGGACCTAACACAACTTTCTGGGAGATTACTAAGAATGGAAAAGTTGTTGGTAAAATTACCTCTGCAGTGTATTCACCAAGATTAAAAAAGAACATAGCACTAGCTATGATCTCAGTTGAAGAATCAGAACTTGGTAATGATCTAGATGTTAAAGTTGATAATCAATTGGTTAAAGCAAATGTTGTGGAGAAACCTTTCTACGACCCAAAAAAGAAGCTGGCCAGCAGCCAATAATAAATGCTACTGAATTTGTTATAATTGAATATGAAAATAATAAACAAAACTTTAGCTAAAAATATAGTTTTAATAAAAATTAGTAACAAATAAAAAAATTATGCTATTGTTCATAAATGATTTTTAAACAAGTTTTTGACTCAAAAACTAGTACATTCACTTACTTAATTGCATCATCCAGGGGAAGAGAGGCTTTAATTATCGATCCTGTTTTAGATAATGTTCAAGAATATATTAATTTACTTAATAAATTAGATTTAAAGTTAGTAAAAGTAATTGATACCCATATTCATGCTGACCATATTACTGGAGCTAGCAAATTAAAAGAGCAAACAAACTGTACAACTATAATGGGTGAAAAAACTCCTGCAAATATGGTTGAAATAAAAGTAAAAGATGAAGAAATTATTAAACTTGATCAAATAGAAATAAAAGCACTTTATACTCCTGGGCACACTTCTGATAGCTTTAGTTTTTTAATGAATGATTATTTATTTTCTGGGGACACATTACTTATAAACGGAACTGGCAGAACAGATTTTCAAAATGGAAATTCTAAGGATGCTTACAACTCAATCTTTAACAAATTGCTAAAACTTCCAGAAGAAACTCTTTTATATCCTGCTCATGATTACAATGGTAAAAAAGTCAGCTCTATAGGAAATGAAAAAAGATTTAATCCTAGGTTACAAGTTACCAGCGAAAATGAATATATAGAAATAATGAATAACTTAAATCTTCCTGAACCAAAGTTAATGGATTTTAATGTTGCAAGAAATATTAAACTAGGAGCTATTTAGTTTTTTAGCTTTATCAAACAATTTTTTAATTATCTTTTTGGGAAACCATCTTTTGTATAAAATTTTCTTATTTTCTGTAAAGATAGATAGTATGCACTTTCTCTAAATGACTTTTTTATCTTTTTTTTAATATATAATATTTCATTAAATGCATTTCTCATTGCATCTTCTAATCCAGAAAATGTTAAATCTTCTTCATCAGCTCCATGCATAATTTTGCCTATTAATTCTGGATCTGTTTTTGTTTTTGTTCTTTCATCTAATAAATTTACTAAATCTAATATTTTTTGTTCTTGGAATCTTTTTTCAACTCTACCAAATCGTATATGAGAAATATTTTTAACCCATTCAAAATAAGAGACAACCACACCTCCTCCATTCACATAAATATCTGGTATAATTGTTATACCTTTTTTATATAAAACTTTATCAGCTTCAAAAGTTATTGGACCATTTGCTGCTTCTATAATTAACTTTGTTTTAATATTATGAGCATTATCTACTGTAATTGAATTTTCTAAAGCAGCTGGAATTAAGATGTCACATTTAATCTCCATTAATTCATTTGAATTTTTTTTAAATACTCCAAGTTTTGAATTCTTTATAGTTTTGTTTTTTTTAAAAAATTTTTGAAGTTCCGATATATTTATTCCTTTTTCATTATATAAATAACCATTACGTTCTCCTACTGCTATAATCTTGGCTTGGTCTCTGGTATACAAATGCTTAGCTAGATTACTTCCAACATTTCCAAACCCCTGTATCACTATAGAATTATCTTTAAGCTCATTTTTTAATTTTAATTCTTGAACAAAATTTTTATGTCTAAAAATTTCTCTTATAACCTCTTCAATTCCTCTGCCGGTTGCTTCTGTTCTTCCAACAATTCCTCCACTATGTAGCGGTTTACCTGTTACACAGCCTCTGTAATTAATATCCTCAGGTCTTAACGCTTTATAAGTATCTTTTATCCAATCCATTTCTCGATCTGATGTGCCAACATCTGGTGCTGGAACATTTAATGCTGGCGAAATGAAACCTTTATTTATTAATTTTGTCGCAAAGGCTTTTGTAATAATTCTTAGTTGGTTTTCTGTATAGTTTTTAGGGTTAATTCTTAAACCTCCCTTAGATCCCCCAAATGGAATATCAATAATTGCACATTTGTAAGTCATTAATGATGCTAGAGCTTCAGTATCATCCTGATCAACACCCTCTGAATAACGCATTCCACCTTTGCTCGGCAAAATATGTTCAGAATGAACTGCCCTCCAACCTGTAAAGTTATGAATGGTTTTATCTAATTCAACTCCTACATTTACCTTAATTAATGAGTGGGTGGATTTAATGTGATCTAAAAGATCATGTCTGAAATTTAAATTTTTTGCTGACTGATCAACATATAAATCAACATTTTCTTTAAAACTCATAATCTTATATTCCTTTATCTAGTTTATATTGCTTGGTGTAATCTTATTAATTCAATATTCTTACTTAAGATTGAGATTTTAATGCTTCGTATATTTTTTTTTTATCCGTTTGGCCAATGCTTCTGTATACTTCTTTTTTATCTTTATAAATTACAATAGTCGTCCAATAATCTATAGCTAAAAATTTTGCTATGTCTTTATCTTTTGTTTGTTCGAAGCTTAAAAATAAAATATCACTAAATTCTTTCTCAGCATCATTTAATATTTTTATTTGTTTAGCACATGTAGAGCAGGTTTCGTTCCATGAATTAATAACAATAATTTTATTTTCTGTTTGAGCCTTTGTAAAAATTTTATCAGAAAAAGTAGTACTTTTATCTACTGCAAAAGAATTAAAAGATATTAATAAAAAGCATAAAAGATATATTTTTTTCATAATTTAAGCTTATATTAAATTTTCTAAATTTAACAATTAAATTTAGTTAAGTATTATAAATATCAAAAACCAATATGAAATAAGTCCTGCAAAAATTGTTGCAATGATATTTTTACTAAAGTAACCAGCAATTATTGCAATTATGGCTGCATATATTTTGGGATTATTATCTAAATCTAAATTTCCAATATTATCTAAAAAAATTGGAGGAAATATTATTGCTGGAAAAATTGCAGCAGGAACAAATGACAGTATCTTTTTTGTCTTATCATTAAAAATATCCTCTTTAAGTAAAAAAATCATAGAAAATCTAGTCAAGAAGGTAATTACACCACAGTAAACTATAAGTGACCAATGCATTATTTTTTCTTTGAGTCTGTTAAGGTTAATAATGTAGCTACTATTAATGCTGATAACGCTGCGACAATTATATATGCCTTAAAAGGTATTGTATTATAACCAATCGTTGCAACTATTCCTGATGTCAACATTACAATAATATTTTTAAACTTTCTAAAATCACTGATAAGCAAAGCTAAAAACGTTAAAGAAATTGTAAAACCTAAACCTAATTCTTTAGGAACAACAGAGCCTAATACAATGCCTAAAATTGTTGATATCTGCCAAATAGTCCAGCAAGTAAAACCCGCTCCTAATAGATGGTAATGTTTATCTTTATTTTTTCGATTATTTTTAAAATAAGTATTAGAGACTGCAAACGCTTGATCCACCATCACATAAGATAAAATAATTTTCCAAGTAAGTTTTAATGTAGATAAGTGTTCAGATAAAACTGCACCATAAAGTAAGTGTCTTGAATTTACAGCACCAACAGAGCTTAAAATTACTAATGATGATGCTCCCCCAGAGAATAGTTGTAATAAAATTATTTGTGAGGCTCCTCCAAAAATTATAATGGAAAGTCCAAGTGTCATGTAGGGTCCGATCCCTAATTCCATTCCAATAACACCGTATATAATTCCAAAGGGAAATACCGGTATCATTAAAGGACTTACGTCAAAAATTCCTTTTGCTAAAGTTTTTAATTTTTTATTCATTTCTAAATGAAGTTTTCTATTAGAAACAAACTATATGATCAATATGAATTGGTCTCTTAATACCAAATTTTTCATCAACTTCATGTTGATGAATATGATGTGAGTGAACAAATACAGGTATTAATTTGCTGCTTTCAGTCTTTAGAGTATAAATAAAATTGGTACCTCTAAATTTTCTATCAACTACTTCTAATTTAAGATTACTTTTATCATCATGTTCTAAATCTTCTGGTTGTAATAAAAGTTTTACTTCAGATCCTTTTGGGTAATGTTTTATAAAATTTCCAGTTATAGTGCCCAAATCATTACTTTCTAAACTATTTTCTCCAGTTACTTTGGCAGGTATTAGAATTCCTCTATTAAGAAAATTTACTACTTCTATAGAATCTGGAAAGTGATAGACATTATACGGATCATCATACTGCTTTAATTGACCATCTAAAATTATTCCACACTTTGTTCCAAGATAAAAAGCCTCGTAAGAGTCATGAGTAACTATTATTGTTGTTATCTTTTGTTCTGTTAATATTTTTTTTAATTTTACTTGAATTTCTTCTTTAAAGCTTTGATCCACGTTAGATAATGGTTCATCTAATAATAATAGATCAGGATTAGATAATAGAGATCGTGCTAAAGAGGCTCTTTGTGCTTCACCAGAACTTATTTGATGTGGAAATTTATCAATTACATGATCAATATGAAGAAATTTAATTATTTCATTTATATTTAAGCCTTTTTTTTTATTTTTATTTCGCTCAGCACCAAATTTTATATTTTCTAAAACATTATAATGAGGAAAAAGTGAGTTGTCTTGAAAGGCCATTGATATATTTCTATCTTCTGGCTCCACATGAGCATCTTTAGAGGAAAGTAGTTTATTTTTTAATATAATTTTTCCTGAATTAATTTTCACCAAACCAGCAATTGATCTAAGTATTGTGGTTTTACCAATGCCAGATGGACCTAATAAACAAATAATGTCTCCTTGATTTTCAATAGTTAGCGAAACATTAGTTACTTTGTTTTGAGCGCTAGCAGTAAACGTTACATTATCAATTTCTAGAAAATTTTTTGTCATATTTTAATCTTTAAGGATATATTTAGATGTAATTAAAATAAAGAAACTTGCAATAATTATAAGAAATAATGATGGAGCTGCTGCTGCCTCTAATAAATCCTGAGAAGCATAGATATATGCCTTTGTTGCAAAAGTTTCAAAATTAAATGGTCTCATAATTAGCGTAATTGGTAACTCTTTAATGATTTCAATAGCTAATAAAATTCCTATCAATAAAATTGAATTTTTTAAATATGGGACATGTATGTTTTTGAATGTCTTGAATTTAGAATAACCAAGCAGATATGCACCTTCATCAATGGAATAATTAATTTTTAAATATCCTGATTTAATTCCATTGCTTGCTAATGAATAAAATCTAATAAAATATACCAAAACAAGGCCAAGAATAGAGCCTATAAAAATTGGTTTTATACTATCAATCTCAAATCGATCTAGAATACTACTATCAAACCATGAGATGAAGGTGATAAATGCTACCGCCAAAATAATCCCTGGTATTGCGTATCCTGATATTGAAAAAGTAGTTAGTGCTTCTAAAAATTTACTTTTAGAAACTCTATTTCCATAATTTGAAATAAAAGCTAAGGCAATTAATAAGCAGCTAGATAATATTACTAAAATTATAGTATTTGAAAATAAGTCAATTAAATCCAAATCGGCTAAATGTTTTGGAAAAATAATTGTCCAATAAAGCATTTGCAGAACAGGAAATAAAAAACTTAAAGAAAAAACTAACATACAAAAAGAAAATGCTAAAAAAGATTTATATCCACTTAAACTAATAACTGATTTAGATTTAAATCCACCTTTAGAAGATGTGTGGTATTGAGCCTTTTTTCTAGAAAAATTTTCCAGAATAAACAATCCAAGAATAAAAATTAACAAATAGAATGATAATCTGTTAGCAAGAGTAAGATCATCAAAGGAGATCCAGGCATTGTATATTCCTGTAGTAAAAGTTGATATTCCAAAAAAAGATACAGATCCAAAATCTGATAAAGTTTCCATTGCAACCAACGACAGACCAGCAACAATAGCAGGTCTTGCTGAGGGAAGTATTATTTTAAAAAAAGATTTTTTTTTAGAAAAGCCAAGGTTTTTTCCAAGTTCTATTAAATTCTGTGACTGATAGTGAAGTGATGTTCTGGTTAAAACATAAACGTAACCAAATAATGAAAATGATATTGAAATTATAGCACCAATCATTCCATCAAATTTTGGTATTTGAGAGTTGTAATTACCTTCTCCAAATAAATTTTTTAAGATTGAAAAAGCTGTTCCATAATTTTCAAAAAAAGCGGTTAAAGAATATGCATAAATATAAGCTGGAACAGCAAAAGATAGGATCAAAGACCATTTAAAAAAGTTTACACCTGGAAAATTATAAAATGAAACTAAATAAGCACATCCAACACCAATTATAAATGTTAAAAATAAGACACCTATTAAAAGTATTAAGGAATTATAAATATAATTGTAAAGAAAAGTATTCTTTAAAATTAAACTATAGTTTCCAGTAGTTTCAAAAAAACTACTGAATACTGTTAAAATTGGGGCTGCCACTACTAAAGAAATAAGTAGAGATGATACATACCATATATTTATTTTTCCAAATCCCATATTTTATATTACCTTAATAATTATTTTTAAGAAACTTCCCTTGTTGCCAAGAGAAGTTAATACCAACTCTAAAACCAATTTGAGAGAGAGATTATAGAGCTAATTCTTAAAACTTTCTTGTAATCCTTGGATTTGTAGTTTTTATTATTTTGATAGGTATTCTATGCAATTTTCCGGAGTTGTTTGCTCATATGGGTCTGGATCACTTCCATCATTATTCATACCGTCTTCTTGCCACCATTTTTCAACTACACCATCATTAATAATTGCACAATATCTCCAGCTTCTAAGACCAAATCCTAAATGTTTTTTATCAACCAACATGCCCATTGACCTTGTGAAATCTGCATTTCCATCTGGTAATATCTTAACTTTTCTCAGTTTTTGTTGATCAGCCCACGCATTCATGACAAAGCCATCATTTACACTAATACAATATATCTCATTAATTCCTAAGCCTATTAATTTATCATAATTTTCTTCAAATCCTGGTAACTGCTTTTCAGAACATACTGGTGTAAATGCCCCTGGTAATGAAAATAGTATTACTTTTTTACCTTTGAATATATCATTGGTACTAACATCAGCCCATTTTCCAATTTTTCTTGTTTTCAAAATTACGTTTGAACATTTTTTTCCTTCTATCATTCTATTCCTATTATTTTTTAAGTGTTTGTTAATTTGTATTACTTGCATTTGAATTTTTTAGTGCTCATAAACAAATTAGGCAGGGTAAATACCTTTTGGGTGTTATGAGCACAATCATTAAAAAGAAAATTATGTGTTAAAAGGAGAGAGGATATGTGCAACCTCTTTGTCTTTAATATCTGATAATTTTCTATTATTTATTTTTCTATTGATTTTTTCACACTCTGCTGCACATGGATCACAAGCTTTCAGAGATTGAGACCCATATACGTCAGAAGATTTATCTAAATCAATATTAAATAAATTCTTTTTCACTAGCTTATTACTTCCAACTTGCTGCTAACATACATTCAAGTGCTGTAGCTTGTTGTTTTCCATAATTAGCAACTTTAGTTTCTAAATCTTGATTGTATCCAAGACCCATTTGTTTAACTAATGCATGAGGTTCAACACCATCAATCATTGGATATTCAAATGTATTATTAACTATGTGTTCTTGTGCTTCTTTA
>Ga0209425_10005494_pt1 | contig 12433 bp, 8 predicted proteins | sample COG_05_FD_184749 | JGI IMG/M metagenome (GOLD analysis project Ga0209425, IMG submission 184749) | Pelagic Microbial community sample from North Sea - COGITO 998_met_05 (SPAdes) (version 2) | ecosystem: Environmental > Aquatic > Marine > Neritic zone/Coastal water | place: Helgoland, sampling... | reverse complement strand
TTTGGTGGGCAGTAAAGGACTCGAACCTTTGACCCCCTCGGTGTAAACGAGATGCTCTACCAACTGAGCTAACCGCCCAAAACCAAATTACGCACTATTTATAACAACTTATTTAAGAAAGCAAACACTTTAGAAAGGCATATGAGGGAAATAAGTGAACAAACACTATCCCTATACTATCCCTGGCTTTTGGGGGCCGCATCAAATGTTCTATCCCTATGCTATCCCTGGCTACTTTTTAATTTCTATTCAAAAATAGAAAATATCATGAAAAGTTGTTTGAAAACATATTACCTTTAAAATAATTATTTTTTTTTAAATTTTAAAGGATATTCACCAAATTGATTTTTGCCAGAATCACTTTTTGATACTGTCCAAATTAATAATGGAATTAAACCAATTACTGTAAATGAAATTAATAACCACCATCCAGATTTATTCACATCATGTAATCTTCTCACACCTACAGCAACACCAGGTAAAAGAGTTATAGCAGTTAGTATTATCCCAAATGGACCATATAATTTCTCATATTCTAACCATGGAACACCTGCTATCGTCGCATCTAAGTAATCAACAAATAGACCTATAATAAAAACAAATAAAAACCAATACCAGTATTCAGATCTACTAGCACGTCCTTCAACTACAAAGTATTTTTTAAAACATATTTTTATTGAATCAACAAAATTTATACTAATCAAATTTTCATTAGCATAAATTTTATTTTTTTCTTCTTCTAATGCTATTTTTTCATTTTCAATTTCATATTCACTTTTTTCATTTGATGAGTCATTGTTTGATTCTGGCTCTTGTATTTTGGTATTACTTTCTTCTTCAATTTTTTCAGATTTATTATCTCTTTTATTGTTTTGCCATGGTTGGACTGAAACCTCCTCTGGTTTAGATGCAGGAGATGTATCCTCTGATTTTGTCTCTGAGGGAACTTCTTCAGTTTTTTCTTCTTTTGTAATGAATGACTTTATATCATCTTGAGGTACCTGTGTTTCCTTTGGTTCTTCAATTTCTTCTTTAGCAAATACTAATTCTTCAATATTAGACGCTGTAGTCCATTTTCCTCTCAATCCAGCTTTAACTTTTGTGCTTTCTTTTACTGTCTCGCTATCTACTAAAGCTTGTAAACTTGATAAAGAATTCACGCTTATTTCAGAACCATTATTGTCTATAAATTTATAAATCATATTAATTAGGGAAACTTATTGTACCAACTCTTTCCACTACAAAACCAGCTCCTCCTCTTCTTAATACCGAAGGTTCAGTTGAGTAAGTTGATCCACTTGAGATAGCAAATACTCCTTTAAAATCTCTACTAGCTTTTTCAAAATCCAAATTCATATATGTTGCCATATTAGATTTTACAGATGAGCCAGGAAATGCAAAATATTTATCACTAAAGGTAAGACACCAAATTTCAGCTTTCTCAAATGCTCTTGTTGAACTAATCAATATAGTTTTAGTTCCATCTTGACGTTCTTTTCTACTTAAAGCTAAACCATGCCATTTTTGTTTAAATGCTGCAACTTTTGAAAAATCTTCTAAGGCTTCTTTATACTCAGAAACTAACTCATCATATTGAGATGAAATCATTTCCTCAGGTGTTTTGGAAATTTCTTGAACAGGGGCTGGTTCAGAAATTTGAGCAGATTGTTGTGATCTAGAAACTCTACTAACTGATCTAATTTGATCAGAGGTGTTTCTTAATTGTCCGTCAAAATCTTTCTTTAGATTGCTTATTCTCTCTTCTGCTTCATTTTTAGCATCACTAAGTTTTCTGCGTGAACTCAAATGATAAAATATAAATCCAGCAATAACTAATAATATTATTAATCCAATTATAATTTCTTTTATTGGAAGCTTGTTGGCATATTCATTATCTAAGGTTTGTAAGTCTTCAAAAGGATTCAATATATCGGTTTTTATTACATCAATTTCATTGTTAATTTCAAATTTTAAAATATCAATATCGCTTCTTTCTCTTTTAGCACCAAGGTCACGACCTTTTATATTTTTAAATTCTGCTAAAAATCCAATTTTCTTTTTTTTTGCAAATGGTTTGTAGCCTACAAAATGTTTTTTTAATTTGGATTTTTCAGCACGGGCTAATAAATCATCTATATTTTTATAATTATCATATTTCTTTTTAAAATTAATCTTACTTAAGGGTAAAAAATCTTTTTCAAAAGTTCTTATATATGAGTCTTTTAAGTACAAGCTCCCACTTTCAATAATTTGAATTTTTAAAGATTTAATTTCTTGCGTATGATTATCAAATGTTTGTAAAATTTTTAATTTTCCTTCAGCAGTTTCAAAAATATCTTTGTATTCTTTAATTAATAAAGCAATACTATCTCTATCTCTTTCTAAAGCTTTAATTTCATCCTGATATTCATTTTGCTTGTCTCTCACTTTTTCAAGAAATTCTTGTTTATTTTCACTTATCCATTCATCATTATCCTTCTTCGAAGCTGCAGCAGCGGCAGCGGCATCAGCGGCTTTCTTAGCTTCTTTTTTTATTCTATTTTCTTCATCGATAATAAATTTTGCCTTAGAAATAATAATAGTACCTTCCACATCTAAAATAATCTTACCTGTTTTTAAAATCTCACCGTCTATGGAATACTCTCTGTCTCCTTTACCATTTTCATCAACGTATCCATTAATTTCAGAAATTTTATTATATAAAGTTTTAATTTCTTTATTAATTTTGAATTGTTTAATGCTTTCATCGTTAATTTCTTGCAAACAATAATAACTCAATAAATTTTCAATTGTTGTTTGGGGGCCTATTATCTTCATTTTCTTTAGGACTGATATATCTAAAACTTTTGGTGCTTCAATTATTTCTTTTGAGTGATAGGACTCAATTTTAAACACATCTTTTAATTTTGGTTGTTCTATTTTCTTTGGTTTTGCTAGCTCAGCATCTAACTCTTTAAGTCTTTCCTCTACAGATTTTTCCTCACCTTTCACTATAGATTTTTCTTTTTTTGAAACCTTTATTTTTTTATTTTTTTCTACAATTTTATCAGGTTGAACTTTGATAGTGCAATATTCTGACTGAAAGTTTTTTTTTGTTAATCCTTCTTTTGCATTTTCTTGTATTAAAGATTTTCCATCTTTATGAAAAGCTAAAGCATTAGACACCATTAAGAATACAGTTAACGATGATGTTATTATTAATCGTATAATGTTTTTAAACATGGTTATTTAAATTTCAATTTACCACTAGTAACTTCGTTAATTACTTGTTTTAAACCTTGAATAAATACTGGTTCAACAATTGAAGATGTTCTTAGTATTTCAGCTAAACTGTCATCACCTTCTACTGACTGTTGACTTTGTTTTAGTTTTAAAGCCCTAGCCTGTCCATTCGTTAATTCTGAGTTAATTTTACCCTCAACGTCACCTTCAAATTTCTTAGTTAAAGTTACCGGTATTTTTGAGTAAGCTTTTAGGTATTTTAAGAACGTTTTTAGTTGTGTGATATCTTTGACGCGCCACTTAGTTTCAGGATCTAATTGAGATACTATGCCTATTTTATTTTTACCCACCATAACATCCTCACCTAATACAGTTTCATGTGATCTTTCTTTAATATTAAGATCTGTTGCTCCTTCTTGATCTACAAGTAAACCATACGAAACTTCATGCTTTGGTGCTTCTGTAAATACAATACCTATTGATGTAAATATTCCACCAGTCATTTTTTCAATCATTTTTGATAAGCCTTCTTGATCCTCGCTATCTTCAAAAACTATCTTATAAAGTGTGCTTGCTTTACCTCCTAAGCAAATTCTTAATGCTTTTGATTGATCTGCACTTGTTTTAAATTCACCGCTTTCAAGTAAGTGATTTATAACTTGAGATACGTAATATAATATGCCTGATAAAGCTAACTCAGTTAAATCAGCAAGTTCTTTACCTTTTTCTTTTCCATTAATAATATTAAATCTGTTCTTAAAGGCTTCACCAAATTGTGGGCTATTGACTAACAATTCAATTCCATTTGCAAGTTTTGTTTTATTAGTTCTAATTTTTTGTAAAGTTTCATAACTTTCTAAAAGTAAATCATCATTACCACTAATATCTTTGATCAAAGTTAAGTTGTTTGTTAAATGGTTAATCAAAACATCCTTACCTGCAAGTCTAAATGAGTTTCTCCAAAGTAAGTTTCTGTCTTGCCAAATAGATAGATCAGATGTTCCTCCACCAATATCTATAGTCACTACATTATTAACTAGTGGAACTTCTTGTCCTTTAGCAAAATATAATGCACTAGAGATACTCTCAGTTAAAAATCCTGTTTTTTCTTGTACCTTAAATTTCTCATCACCAAGCCCTACTGTTACCGCTCTTCTTGTTATTCTCTTAAATGCTCTTAAGTGATCAGCATTATAAGCTTCAGGATATGAAAAATTAAATGTTAAGTTTTCTCTCTTCACTCCATTAGCTGCAGCTTCAACAGCTGCTTGTAAAACTACTTGTGAAACAAAATATTGAACTTTAGTTCTACTTTGTTCTGCTTCATCCCATTTTAAATTAAATTTTAATGGTCTCTTATCATCTGGTAAATCTTGAATTGCATATAAAACTTGATCTACATAATAGATAAAATTACTTCTAAATGGAAAATTTTCTACAGAAGTTTCTTGATATGATCTTTCTCTTAAGATTGTCATAAACGGAACGGTAACTTCTCTACTTGGTACAAATTCTTTATGAGCTTGCATTACTTCTTCTATTTCCTCTTCATCAGTGCCTGGTTCATAAGGTAAATTAATTCTATTTTTAAATATTAATTCTTTAGGGTTTTCTTTATTTTCCTTAAAATAAACACAAGAGTTTGTTGTTCCAAAATCAATGCCAATAGACCATTGATTGCTTGTTTCTTGAACTTCGTGAGCGTCCGGAAATAAGATTAATCCAACATCTACTCTTTTACTATGCTCCGTATAAGATTTTCCACTTGATTGCGTGGCAACGTTACATAAAATTGCTTCAGGTGAAGACTTTAAAGACCTTAGCTCTGTTACAGCTGTAGTTTGTTGTATTGGAATTTCTTCACCAATAACCTGATGAGAGCTCATCATATCATCAACAAACTTTATTTTATCATTGCCAGATAAACTTTCTAATTTGTTTCTAATATCGTTTACGGCAAATATATTTTTAGGCAGAATGTTTACTTGTGCGTTACCATCATAGAAAAAGAAATATTGATCCCAGTTATCAATTTTAATATCAGGCCAAACACTAAATCCTAATGGTACACCTCTATTCTTAACTACATCTTTAGCTTTATAAATTTTCTCCAATGTGTAATTCATTGAATTACCACTTTCACTAACAAGCTCTAAATAGATAACAACTTTGTAATTATCACCATCAGGTGAAACTATACAATTAGTTGATAATGCTTTTGGATCCATAAACATTAACATTGCGCTATTAACTGGGTAAGCAAATTGATTACCCTCACTTGAGTGCTCTTTAAGTTTTCTATTATCACCAGCAAATACAACTAGTTTTTCAGTAAAAATTGTTTCAGGTGTTAGGTAAAGATATCCTTCTTTTTCACACTCTGCTTTTAAGGTTCGAGAAAGGTTTTCATCTTGTCTCAATGAATTTAGTGAATAGTTATTCCAAACTCTAATATCTGATAATGTTTTTCCTGTTGATTGTGCCACTCTAAAGTCTGCTAATATCGCACCATTAATCTGTCCTTCAAATTCTGGTCTAACTGCTAAACCACAATCAAATTTTGCATTTTGATCTGTTGAACCAATAAATATTTGCGCTAATTTATCGTAAACGGGTTGAGCTGGTAAATTTAAATTTACTTTAGTTGGTGTCCAGCCTGAAAATTCAGCAGTACCTGCTTTTGCATCACATGATGTTTTAAATTCTTGAAGCCTTCCCATGATAGCATTAAAAACTTCCATGTTAGATGGACTAAGACCTTGAATACCTGTAATCAAATTTTGAAGATAATGCGAAAGTACACGATACTGTTCATTCCTCATATCTTTTGCATTGCAAGGATCTTTTAAAAAACCATCTTCATACCAGGGTAATTTTCTTATATTTTCAATTGAAGTATAATCTCTTGCTGCTGCAACCATTGTATAAGGATTAATTACTGCAATTGCTTTTTTATTAAAATTTAAAACACCGATAGCATTCCAGTCTTGACCTTGTGCCATTGTATCTTGAGGTTTTACATCAAATAATATTTTTCCTATATGTGCATAATTTGTGTCTGGAGATCCTGCATTCGTATAAGGATTATTTTTAATATCTTGAATATTAACAATATTTGAAGATAGTTCATAAATATGTTTGTAGTAAGGTGCTAGCGCAAGAAGTGCTAATGTACCTCTCCACTCGTCTACTATTGATTTACTATTATCTAAAAGTCCATTTCTAACTATTAGAACCCTAGCCCAAACATCTGGTACAGAATTAATATCAGCAGCAGACACAACATCTTCACCACTCATTTTTAAGCCTTTAGCTAATTTTTCTAAAAAAGTAGCATCTTCAGATTTCCATTCCCCTGAACCAGCTATATTGGGAACCTGGTTTTGTTCATTTAATGGAGGTAATACTTTTCTAACCATAGTTATTGCTCACACGATCTAAAGAGAATATCCATAAAAACACCTAAGCCTTTTTGGTCTCTATTAATTTTCTTGTAACTAATATTACTCATAATATTTAAGAGTTTTAAATTTTTGCTGTCATTTATTAATGTGTTAAACTGGTTTTTCTCAGTAGCATTTAGTTTCTCTTTAATAATAACTCTTGTAGATGTATTTTTTGCTTGAACTTCTGAAAAGAAATCAGAAACAATTAAATCCATTTTTTGATCCGTGTTTGCAACTGTTGAGTATTGCATATCTGTTATCCAAGTTAGAACATCTTGACAATATTCCTTCATTGAAGTGATAACTTCTTGATTGTGTTCATGTCCAACTTCACAAGCTTTAGTGTCATTATTATAAGTATTTTTATAAACCAGTCTTTTAAACCAATTTTCGTTTTCATATTTCTTAATTTTACTCCAGCTACCTGTTAATGCTGGGCCGTACATCCAGTTATAAGAAAAGGCAAATCTGATTAACTTAGATAGGCTATCTTTTGAATTTAGATTGCTAGAAACATTAGGAATATCACTCCATAAAATATCATTGCTTTCATTTTTACCTATATGAAATATCTCTTGTGTGTCATTAATTTTATTATCTTCACTAAAAAACTTTAATGCACCTAAGGCTCCATATAGCTCAGGAAATAAAGGAGGATTATTTTGTAAATTTCCACCCATTTTAAAATTTGGTAATTTTGCAAGTGGGTCCCACCCTGTTACATAAACTTGATCAAAAATTTTATCATACTCAAATAATTTTGCGTAATATTCTAAAGCACCTTTGGTTTGATCTAAGAATTCTTCTGGTTTAGCAAACAATTCACCTTCCATATTATCCTCAGGAACTTCATAGTTAAAATAAGGAAGCATTAAAGCTCCACCTAAATGAAAGTTGGATGTTACATTTTTTTCTTTTTGAATTTGTTTAATTCTTCTTGCTATATTAGGAAAACCAGAAGCACCAGTTCCACCAAAAATAGAGCTAATAATAAATACTCTAACCTCTTCGCCACCTCTAGCTGCATCGATTGCTTTATAAATTTGTGACCAGAAAGGATCATCTTCATTTGCAGTTGTCGCCAGCATAGCTGCTGCTCCAATATTTGGTCTTGCTCTAAATCCTTCAGATAAATTTTGTTTCATTTCATCTGGATCATATAAGCAGTCCATCAAACCTTTCACTTCAGGTTTTAATAACTCATAATGAATTACTTCTTCTAAAGTGGGATCGGCTCCTTTTAAAGGTAACCATACCGCATCATTATTTGCAGTAATGTTAGTTTTAAATAAATTGCTATCTTTTGCCAAATCATGACCAGATTCATTTCGTAAACTATTTCTTAAATTCATATATTTACTTAATAGAATTTTAGTTCTGCTAACGTTTCCATTAGCCTCATCTTGATCTACCATTCCAGCCCATAAGTTTTGAGGACCAAGACCTGCTGAGCAGCAATGTAGTAAATGCTCTAAACATTTTGCTCCCGTTCCACCAATACCTATGATAAAATTTTTCAAAATCCCCCCGGCAATTTGTTTGCTAATAACACCGAAGATCTAGCAAATCTTGCTGTGCCTAAAAGGACACCAACATAATACATCAAGAAATAAAATATTGCTGAACTACTAAGAATTGCATATCCACCTGTTCCTATTAGATCGGCTGCATTATATTGTGTTGTTTGAGTAAAAAAGAAAATAACAGCTAATAAAATCGCAACTAGAATTCCAGTAAAAACAGCCCAGTGAATGAAATAAATTTTAGCTTTACCTGGCGCATCAATGTTTAGATAATGAGACCAAGTTGACCAACCTAACGTCATTAATAGAGTAAGCAAAAGAAGTGTAATATTCATGTGAGCTACTAATATAAATAGTTCATCTGAAATTTCAGAAAAAGTGTAGCCAAGTTCTTCAATTCTCGTGGACACAATTATATATTCTGCAAAGAATTCTGTCAGAGCACCATCTGGGTCTGGACCAACTAACATTATAGAGATTAAGACAATACTGAGCCAGGCTAGAGTTCCAAGGCCAATAAGTGAGAGTATTAATGATCTAATAATATTTACCATAATTATTTTAATAAGTTAAAGTTTAATGCAATACTTGCTATTAGTGTTGGTTGAAATTCATCATTTGCTACATTATTTAAGATTTTAATTATTTTTGTTAAATTTAATGTTTTAAACTCCACAGGATTTCCCTCTTTAAATTCCTCTGCACCTGAATCTCTAATAGACCAATCTTCAAAAGTTTGTTCTGAAAGATTTCCTGGTTTTTCTGCATAAATTTCAGCAACATAAAAATATCTAAGTCCTCTAAACAATTTTGCAAATGGTCTATTCTTAAATAAACTCAAAGTTAACTCATTTTCATTTTGACTGATTGAGCTAATATCTTCTAGTTTTGCCTCACGCCAATCTCCTTCGTTAATTTTTTTACATTTAATTTTTTTACTAGACCATAATCTTTCTTTGATTATAAAATTTGAAACACCTGTGGATCCTGGCACAATTATCTCTGAATTTAATACTTTAAATTTATATTTATTTTTTTTGTTAGTATCAAACTGATAGATTGGTAGATTATCATTAGTATACTCAAATTTAAAATTTTCAGCTCTAGATATCTTTTTTATATTATTCTCAGTAATTAATTCTTTTTGATTAAGATTTTGTAAAATAGGAGTACTCGTAATTAAAGTATACTTATATTTATCTTCCGCATCATTAAAATGCTGTTCCTCTAGATTTTTTTTGACCTGATTAATTTCTTTTTGATCACCAATGATAATTATATAAAAGGGTCTTTTTTGTGCTTCTGTATAAGAAACTGTTCCACCATTCCTTGTTGGGATATCATAAATAGTTCCATTAAAAGAACTCATCACACCAATTATACCAACTGATTTTCCTTTTTTTAAAATTGATTTTAGAGGTTTTGTTAATTGACTTAAGGTACCACCAACTAGTTGCTTGCTAGATAAGAATAAATCTGTAACTATTATGTAGGTTCCTTGAGGATTAGCTTTAGCCATCTTAAATGGTAAATGAATTTTAGATTCTTGATTATTACAATCAGTTGAAGAGCCTGAACACTCATAAAAACTTGGAGTAATTACTTGTGAAATTTTATTTTCTTTGATTGGTACAATTTTTTTACCAAAACTATGATAAAAAGTTTTTTCACCAACATTTTCTGCTAATTGCTGCAAATCATCTATAACGTTTGTATATAGATTTTTTTGTCCTGGCTGATCTTTGGTATAACCTTGCATACTTAAACTTTGATCAAAGTAGACAAATGTATATTTTTTATCTTCTTCTTTATTCGAGGTGTTAATATTTAAGTTAGATTTAGCCAGATTAAATTCTGGTTGGCAATTATCTTTTGCTTCTGCAACTGAATATATAGAAATAAAGATCATTATTAATATTTTTGTTAAATTTCTATACATAGGACTATTTTTATAACTTGTAGTAAATAAATTTTTCTTCCTTGTGTCTAGAAATAAAGTTAATCTATAAAAAAAAAATACTATTATGTTTGCTTATTTTAAAGCCATTAAATGTCTAACTTTTATAATTTCACTCACTTTTTTAGTGTCTTGTGGAGATAATGGTGATGGGAAGGTTTCCAAAGGTCATAGAGACGCCATTAAACAGGAATGTAGAGATACCTCCGACGTAAAAGCTTGTGGTCTTGAGGTAAGAGCAAATTTTATAGATGACGGTAATGATTATGTTTCCCTCGGTGAGCTAGATAAAGATCAAAAAAGAAAAGTTAAAATGGAATGTGTAAGATCAAAAAAATTTGGTCTTGAAGCATATAATAATTGTTTAGAGGATTATAAAACAGCAGCCTTGGATGGAACTTTATTTACGAACTTAGTTGCTAAAAAACCAAAAAGTAACATCGAAAAACTTGAAAGTTTAACTGTAAGAATAGATATAATTGAAAAAGGTAAAGATGATAAAATTTATTTTATTGGTGGAGGGTCTGGGGTTATCATTGATAAGAAGTTAGTAGCCACAAATTGTCATGTTGCTCTTGTGGCATTAAAAAAACCTGATCGAGCTATAGTTATCAAAAAGATTGACAAAGATGATTACGCTGTTGCAAATATTTATAAAAAAGCTGAAGAGTATGACATATGTATTCTTAAAAAAGTTGAAGACTCTGAGTTCAAATTTGAAATGAATCCAGTAAAGAAACTTACAAAATTTATCAAATTAAAGAAAGGTCAATATGTTAGAAGTTTAGGAACTCCTGGAAACTTAGAAGGACACACAGCGCAGGGAGAGATTCAATACTTGGGTACAGCAGGAAAATCTGGACGTACTAAATATGGTGATTATGTAATTGCTGATGATACTAAGATAATCGAACACAGTGCTAGAATTGCCCCAGGGAGTTCTGGTGGACCGTTATTTGACAAAAATGGAAATCTTATTGGTTTAAATACTTTTGGAAGCGAATTTTGGAATTTTTCTGTTTCTGCGGATCATATAAAGGACTTATTAAATAAATAATATGAAAAATAAAATTTACTCATTACCTGATAGCTTAATTCTTTTTTTAACAATACTTATTCTAACTTTTATTTTTTGTATGAGTAATGCTTATTCACATGAAAAAAATGTAGATGGTAAGATGGTAGAACATGAGCCAATAACATGTAAACCACCAGAAAAAAGAAATTATCTTGAAAAACAATTCTGTAAAATACAATTAAGACAACACCGTTTATGTAAACTAGAAGAACATTGTGTGATTTTAGAATTAGAAAAATTGCAAAAAGAAAATGCAGAACAAGGAGAAAAATTAAAAGGTGTAGGTGATTGTGGAGATATGCCTTTTAACCATAAAGCTTCGACTAATTCAAAAATATATATAAAAGCTAATAAAAATTCAAAAGTAATAGCAAATGTTAAAAAAAACCAAGCTTTATTATTTTATGCTGTTTCAACTAAAAATAAAAAATTTTCTAGAGTTAAAATTAGAAAAGAAGGAATTTGTGCAGAGGGTTATATTGAATCTAAATTCTTAGTTAAAAATCAAGAAGAAGATGTTGTTGTAAAAGTGGGCCCTAAATTAATTGAGATAATAGACCCTAGTTGGGCTAAAGAAGGTAAGTTAATCCTTGTTGATGCTGAAGGAACAGTTTCTATCACAGGAGCTGTGCAAGACGGTAAAATAGACCAAATTATAATTAATGATGAGGAAGAGTTAATCAACAGCGACAATACTTTTACATATTTACTTTTTGTACAAAATGATGGTGCAGAAGTTAGAATAATAGGAAATAAGAATGGTAAAAAAGTTAAAGAATTAATATTTAAAATAAGAGTTGGAAATTAAACTAAGAACCATGATCGATAGAAGTTTTTAATCATTAATCAAAAATTATTGTGTAAGCTAAATAAGTAAGTTCAATGGCTAATAATATTTCAAGTCCAGACATGATTTAAGACTAACAAATTCCAAATCAGGTGTCTAGGTGATGGAATGAAATGAAGTCAATTTAAAGAAAAATAAGAATTATAGAGTAACTTTTTCTATCCCTATTCTATCCCTGGCTTGATTATAGGTCACCCATTGAGTAAGCTATTATTGTTGTAGATGAAAGATTATTTGAGTTTTTGTTTTTCTGGATTAGCTAGGTGTAAACGAGATGCTCTACCAACTGAGCTAACCGCCCAAAACAAGCGCTACTAATACATCAACGAATAGATAATGTAAATTGGTAATTATTGAATA
>Ga0209425_10005493_pt1 | contig 12433 bp, 7 predicted proteins | sample COG_05_FD_184749 | JGI IMG/M metagenome (GOLD analysis project Ga0209425, IMG submission 184749) | Pelagic Microbial community sample from North Sea - COGITO 998_met_05 (SPAdes) (version 2) | ecosystem: Environmental > Aquatic > Marine > Neritic zone/Coastal water | place: Helgoland, sampling... | reverse complement strand
ATTATTTTTCCAACAGATATATCTGTTTTAAGCAAAGTTTCAATTTTTTTTAATTGCGTCGACTCGATGATAGGAGAAGGCGGCGGCGGCGGCGCCTCACGAAATAACACTGCAGTTTTGTTTGAATTAGCAAAAGATATTTCGCCAATAAATCTTTCTGTTTTACCTGACAGTAAAAATATAAATGTCATAAAAACAATAGCCAGAAAAGCCAAAACGGCACTACTTGAAACCCAAAATGGTTTCCATACTGATTTAGCAATAAACGGCTTATCCGCACCTTCAAATTGAGGAGATAATTCAGATAAGAACTCCCCTTTGTGTTTCTTTATTATCCGGGCAAGTTGGCTTCTGATTTTTAGATGTTTATCACGACCGCCATTTTCTATTCGCAATCTACCCTCAAAACCTAACGAAAGGCAAAAATAGATAAACTCTAAAACATTTAAATTATGTGAAGCGTCCTCTTGCAATCTGTTTAAAAGGTCAAAAAATCTATCACCACCAACCGTTTCTTTGTGAAACGTGCCTACCATTGATTGCATCCCCCAAGATGAATTCCCACCCCACGGCGTATTTAAGATCACATCATCCAAAGTTGCGCAAATTGCATACCTTGCAACTCTTATATCTTTTTTATCAATATCTGCGTCTAGTGCAGATTCTTCAAACTTTCTGATTTCTGATATAACAGAATTTCGAAGATTATCTGGATCTGGATGTTTTGCCTGATTTCTCACCCTCCCGATTAGAGCAAACAAATTTGAAGCACAGCTATTTAATTCGTTAAGGCCCGAATTAGCATTTATTAACTCAATTTTTTTTACAACCTTCTCAGAGCGCTCAGAGTTTCTTGGATTAATTTGTTCGTTTGTTTTTCGGTTCTGTGTTTGTTGCTTCACATTACCAGCTTCGCTACTTGCAGCTTTGCGACGCCCACCTGGGTTAGGCCTTATTACAGTACGCTCTGTATCATCTGTTTCGGCAAATGGATCTTTTTCAGACACGTTGAAGTTCTCCTAATTTAATTTAATCTTACTGCCCATAATTCCATTTTAAGCCCTGGAAAATCCCCAGAAATGTGAATTGCAATTCCCCCAGAAGACTTTAATTTACCCCAATACTTGTCAGAATTATCCATCTGGAAATATACTGAGCCAGCGTTATAAGGCACTTGCCGTGGAGCAACAGGTAATGCCTTTAATGCAATACCTGGTAAGGCGGAGTTGACCATCTGTCTGATTTCCTCAACTGGTCCAATTTTAATTTGAGCTGGAAAGTGACGTCGAATATTTTCATTTGAGGTATCAGCGCTTACAGCTAAAACAAAATTTGTGGTATCCAATAAGTTTTTATCAGCTATTATTCCAACGTTAACTCCATACTTTCTCACTTCTAATTTTATGGGAACCGCTGTTTGCTCTAAAACAGATGATAAATATTGTCTTAAGACTTTAATTACTCCATCAAATGACCTATTGAGTTCTGCATGCTTATACGGCTCGACAACTGGCATTTTCTTATCCACAGCCATGAAAGAAGAAAGCTCACCAGCTAAAGCTATAGATAAAGTATACAATCTTTCAGGATGCACATTTTCAATCTCCATTAGATGTTGAAAAATTGGTAGTGATTTATTAACGGCGATAAGCAGAAGAAAGTCCGAGATTTCCGCTGCCCCTTTCGCAGCTCCATTGTCAGCCAATCGACCCGATAAAACTGACACTCTATGACTTAGCAATCCCTCTAACTCTTTTACAAATGCACTGAGTTGTGGAGCTGCCCTTATATCTAAACAAGATGGAATGAACGACTTGTCTAATACAATTTCATTATCAGCTTTAACCTCAAGGATTTTAGCAATTGGAATTTTTATTTGACCTTCTAAATCATCCACTTCCAATGCAAAACGCATTCTAACCTTACCAACCGACATAGTGGTTGTCTTTTTATTAGCCCCAACCGTATCAATAATCTCAAGTTCTGCAGCACTTAATCGTGTAGCTGATGCATCATCATCGTCTGAGGCAACCTCTGTCGCACCCTGCCGTTTTTGAGGAATGCACAGATAAACCTCACAGTTCTTTACTGTGTTTGGGATGGATAATGGGGTGGGATGATCATCAGCCTCAGGAATTCTAAAAAGGGTACCATCTGTTGTTAAGCCTGAACATGATTTTATAGCAAATTGTCCAATTTTTAGGATCTCATAATCAATCTCTAGATCACTTATGCCCCAAGCATAAGTCGGTATTCGACGAGCCAATGCATTAGCAATTGTTTCTAAGCGTCGATCTGCTTGCTGAAAATGGTGTGGTTGAAGAAACAGTCCTTCTGACCATAAAACTTTACTATCCCAAGACATTAATTTTCCTATTATTAATTACTTTTCTCATTTTAGCTTTTCTAATTGGTCTTCGTAAGCCTGCGAAAACTCTTTGCTAAAAAATTCATGAAACTCATTCTCTGCTTGTTCTGAAATTTGAGAGTACATTTTTTCATATACCTCCCAATAACGAGCTTTCTTCCCTTTTAACAAACCACCTATTTTACCATCCTCTTCCATCATGGCTTCAAGCTTTTTTGGCGACAAACGGTTTAATACACTTTTTAGAGCTACTTCCATGCCACTTATCATAGCAATTTCGTGCGCCTTAATATCCCTCAATGCCTCCTCAGCAGCCTTGTCTGAATTTAAATAACCCTTGGATGCTGGCATAACAATAGACTTCACTGCCTCCTCCGCACTTACGGAAAACTTTAAAGGGTTATTACCACGGGCACCAATCATAGTTTGGTTCATTTTAAACTCGTTTTTAATTGAGCTCCTGGTCATTAGCACCTCTCTTATTCCAGTAATTAATACCTTGCAGACAGTGCCCATTTGACCCATGGTCTCAACCAACTGATCATCAGAAATTTTAAAATCTTCAATATCTAATGCATGAATAAAGGCACTGATAGCAGCGGCATTAACGGATACTGTCTCACTGGGTTCAAGGGGATTTGATTTTTCTATCTCATGTGGCACCTTTGAAGATAAATGCTCTTGCTCATTTGGCAATGCAACTAGATTAATTAGATCCTGCCCTACGGCCTCTTCCTTATCTTTAGAAAAGTCTAAAGGATCATCATCCATAGCCAAATTATCAATCATTTTTTGATCATTATTATTTTCAGATTTTGAAACGCTATCCTGACCATCAATACCTAAGTCCTGCACGGGTACAGTGGACTGACCCTCAAGATTTTCGGTCGTGCTGTAATCATTTCCATTCTGTGATGGGTTTTCTTCAAGATCCATAAATGTATCTGAGCCGCTGAAATCGTCCACAAAAGGATCAATATTTTGAGGACTTTTACTAGTACTTTGCTCAGAGGCGCTTAAAGCATCATCATCCCAGTCATCAGGTATAACACTGTGTTTAGACGGAACAAAACTATCTTGCACTGAGGGGCTGTGGTCGCTGACTGGCGAACCAAAGTCGATATCATCCGGAATTACATTTTTAGATAAGGGGTCATCATTATTGTTACTAATGTCAGAAAAAATATCAATATCATCATCCAATTCAGAAGCTTCGAGGCTATCTTGTTTTTTTGGCCCCTCTCCTACTAAATCAGTCAGAAAATCTCCAGACTGCTCTGGTTCATCTAAGACGTTTATTATTTCATCAAGGTCTGGTTGACTGGAGCCTTGAAAGGGCGCTGGGGTTGTAGAATTGTTTTGAAAATCCATTGGATCGGCATCATTTTTCTCTGAAAGATCAATTAATAGTTCATATGGCCCAATAGATATTATATCCCCATCACTTAAAATAGTAGGATTATCACCAATCGGTATTTTACCATAATTTAAAAAGGTACCATTTGTTGAAATGTCCAATATAACATATTCACCGCCTTTGTCTTCTATCACGCAATGATTTGTAGAAATCATGCGTTCGTTGTCAACGAGTGTCAAACTATTGGACCCTCCACGACCAATTGTAACCGAACTTCCATCCATAACAATCGGGTCTGGATTGTTCGGTATTAAACCAGTAGGTTGAAATTTAATAGTTAACCCCATAAAACTTCCTACCCGCCAACCAATACGGTGGGGCATCCAGGTGCCATTACCATCCCACCGTGAGCACATGAGTCCATTATTCTAGACACTGGTTTCTTACCAGCCATTACAGTTGCTGAGCCTTTTACAACCGTATCTGGAGGACCCACACAAACGGCCATACTACCCATACCAATTGAGGGTTTCTTACCAAACAAAACTGTTGGACAAGATGGGGCTGATACTGGCCCTCCAACATGCGGAATAGGTGGCAATCCTGGGGTCAGCATTGGACACATGTGAAATGATGTTATCGCACCAACTGGCATTCCCATTATATATCCCCTTCTTTTACTTTAAGATCATCAATTTCTGCATCATCATCAATTTCTGCATCATCATCAATTTCTGCATCATCATCAATTTCTGCATCATCAATAGCAGGTTCTGTCTTCTCTATTGTTACATTACCACTACCACCTCGGGCAAGATCTAATGCGCGTTCAATTAATAAATTTCCATGATCCTCTAAAGCTTCCCCGTGCTCCGACCAGGATTTAATCATACAGCCAAAAACTGCGTTTGCATATGCACCAGGTGGTGCTTCAAACTCGGCCAAATCGCCAGGCCCCAATTTGCCATTAGAAAATAATGCTGCAGTTCCACATAATGCACTTTCATCATCAACGTCTGCACTATCCAGCATTAACTTCACAGAGGTTAAATTTTCTTCATTTGGCTTAAAAACCCACCTTTCAGTAGCTTTCAGAATAGGAGAAACAGTATCTGAATTTTTCACAGATTCCAAATCTTTAGTTGCCAAACATGCCCACCAAACTCCCTCTCTTGGTGGTAAAACTGCTGAAAATAACCTTAGTTTATCTAAGATTGAATCATCAATATTTTCCAAAGCGTCAAAAGTTTCGGCGATACTTGCTTTGGCCGGTAGAGGTAATTTGATATCTAATTTCAAATTAGCTAATGACAAAGCTCGCGCAGCTGGTTGCTCTTGAACTTTCTTTAAATTTAAATAACGTCCTGTCATTTTATTTCCTAGTTTGCCATAATGACGCCACCCTTTATGGTGACCATACCCTTACCAGCCACCTCAACCATAGCACCAGCAACTTTAGTTTGCCCCTTGGCATCCACATTAATTGCTGCTTTTGCTTTAATATCAACTTTCGCTTTAGCATCTACGGTTACAGCGCTTGCTTTCACATCAACTTTTGTTTTAGCATTTAAAGTAATTTTAGCAGCTTTTAATTCAATCTCAGTTGGCTTAATAGTGATAGTTGAGCTACCAACCTTAATCTTGAATTCTTTTTTAGCATCAATGAGACCCTTTCCTTTTGATATTTTGATGGTCATATCCCCACCAATTTTTATATCTTGATCTTTAGAAATCTCAACTTTCTGCCCTTTTCCAACCTCTAATGACTGATCTTTAGCAATCTTTTCAATTTGCTCACCGCCAATGCCCACTATTTGATCTTTCTTTACAGTAATTGCCTGCATACCATCTTTTACAATTGTGGTGTGGTCACCTGATAATGTCGTTTCAATAATATTGTCTTGAACGGTTGTTGTAAGTGTACCTTTATCTTTATGTTCAAGACCAATTTCAATAAGAGCATCATTTTTTACAGTGTGTATATAGTCACGTTCAGATTGAAAGAAAACAAATTCCTTACCTTTTTCATCATCAAATACCAGTTCACTATAAGTTTTGGCATTACCTTTTGGTGATGACTTTGTGCGGATACCAGACTGTGTCTTATTTTTTGCTATATCTTTCTGAAATGGAGGAGTTAATTTTTCTTTGTTGTAAAGCATGCCAACAACTATTGGACGATCTGGGTTGCCTTCTTCAAATTGAACAACAACCTCCTGTCCAACTCTTGGGATATGCATCATTCCAAATCCATCTCCCGACCATGGCGTCATCACACGCACAAAGCAGGTTTTACTTTCTTTTCGTTCTCTAAGCTGTCGATCCCAATGAAACTTAATTTTAATCCTGCCCTGCGTATCGGTAAAGATCTCTTCCTTACCAGATTCATCACCTATCACTAAAGCAGTTTGCACTCCAGGAATCTCAGGCCAATGTGTCGTCTGAGGCGCTTTAAACCTTACCTTATTTGGTATCGCCTCAAAAACGCAAAAATAAGATAATCCTGCCAGAGATGGGATATCATTCATCATTTCATAAGTGTCATCAATGTTCAGCAAATTCAAATGATCACTAATGGATGAATATTTTCCATGGTCAATCTCAACATTATCTAATAAGGATTTTATTTTCCGCCCCTCTAATGGAAAATGCGCGTCGATATCAGAAACAACATAGTAAGACAACTTTACCACATGCAGTTCATCTCCTTTTTTTCCGCGCCCCTTAGCATCTTTACTTAACTTAAAAACACTGCCTAGCTGCATTAGAGATGTATTAGAAAATGCTCTCCACCGTTCAGATCTTGCTCCCTCGGCATCAACCCTGATCTGGGCAAATCGCTCTCCAACATCTGCAATATCCTTTGGCTTCTTACTTTTATTGACATCATGTATGTAATTCCCAGGGTAGTCATATTGATTTAATTCTTCAGTTAATTTCTTGTTTGGATGCCATTGATTTTCCTTTTTAACGTGCAAATTACTAGTTCGCTTACTTGGGTTTTGATAAGACCATTCATCGAGCTCGAATGAGCCCGAAACCACACTGTTTGAATCTTGAAAGGCAAATATGGTATCTTCCCCCACCGATCCAATACCCTCACCAGGTGCTCGTAAATTAAATTCACCGTTACTTCTTTGCTTTCCACCTTTTGCTGGATGATATTTAATATCGGTCGTAGATTTTGGGCAACCATCCGCAATTATTATCTGCTTGCCACCCTTTTCATCATGCTCGAAATAGTAGTACAAGCCTTCCTGTTCCAGCAATCTGCTAACAAAATCAAAATCAGTCTCCCTATACTGGACACACAAGTCCCTCTTTTCTAAAATTGTTTTATCATCTTTGATAAGTTTTAGATCATGTGAAAATATGCTATACTCTTTAATAATATCTTTAAATATATCAATTACATCCATTTTAGCAAAAATTTGACTATTTTTCTTTTTTGTAAGAAACCATATCCAAGACCTGACCTCAGCAGTGAAATAATCATTTCCACTAATTGTGCCAAGATATTCTGCTGAAACACAGTAGCCAGAAAACTTTCGGCCAAATCGATCATCAGACTTATTGGACGGGATATCAAAATTGAAAGGATAGCCGATAATATCCTTCAAATTAAAAGACTTATTCGATTTATCAACCCTAAATTCAACAGTTCCATTTGATATTTTTCCATATTCCTCGTCAAACTTAGCACAACAAAAAGTAGCCTTACTGCCTAAAAAAAACTTTGCCTTAGGCCCGCCTTTAAGTAGCACTTCGGTTGCACTAGTTGGCTCCTCAAAGTCTGCAGGTTTGCTAGATGCCCGTTCATAAACTGGACTTGATTGCCTAACTGGCTCCTCATAAACTGGGTCATCCACTTCAGCATATATTGGGTCATCCACTTCAGCATATATTGGGTCATCAATTTCAGCATATATTGGGTCATCAATTTCTGCATCATCCTTCTTTGGCTCATACCCATCTGGAAAGTCGTAGCCGTCATCCTTAATCTTTGCATCATCCTTCTTCGGCTTATACCCATCCGGAAAGTCGTAGTCATCATCACCATCTGATTTAACCATTTTTATAGTCCTTAATATTTAACGATACTATCAGTATCAAAATATGCCTAATTTAGATAACTTAACAATTATAATATAAGATCAGTTTTATAAATTTTTATATTGGAACCACATACAGTGGCTCCAACATAAAATAAGTTATTATTCAAACGAATATGTGAACTCATCTTTTTTGGCATCAATCGCAACTTTCTTAACTGCTTTTCCTTCCATCATTCGGCGTAGAAATTCTCCAGAAATATCTGGCAACATAGTATTTGTTACGATGGCATCAATCATTCTCCCACCACTCTCAATTTCCTGGCAGCGAGATACTATCAAATCAACTACAGCATCTGAATATTCAAACGGAACATTGTGGGTTGAAACTACTCTCTTTTCTATTCGGCCTAATTGAAGCTTTGTAATTTCAGCAATCATGTAAGGCGATAGTGGATAAAACGGAATAGTTACAATCCTCCCCAATAATGCAGGTGGGAATACTTTCAGCAAAGGCTCTCTCAAAGCTTTAGCAAGACCTTCAGGATCTGGAAGTAGCTCAGGATCAGAACACATATCCATAATCAGTTCAGAGCCAGCATTCGATGTTAATAAAATTAATGTATTTTTGAAATCAATTACACGACCCTCACCATCTTCCATCACACCCTTATCAAACACTTGGAAGAATATCTCATGAACATCTGGGTGTGCCTTCTCAACCTCATCTAGCAGCACAATAGAGTATGGCTTACGTCTTACCGCCTCAGTTAATACTCCACCTTCGCCATATCCAACATAGCCTGGGGGTGCTCCTTTAAGACTACTTACAGTGTGGGCTTCCTGATATTCAGACATGTTTATCGTGATCACATTCTGTTCACCGCCATATAACACCTCTGCCAATGCTAATGCTGCTTCTGTTTTACCCACACCAGATGTACCGGCAAGCATAAACACTCCAATTGGTTTTGAGGGATTATCTAGCCCAGCCCTACTAGTTTGAATACGTTTAGAGATCATTTTCATTGCGTGATCTTGTCCAATGATCCGTTTTGCTAAGTGTTTATCAAGATTTAAGATGGTATCCATCTCATTGCTAACCATTTTACCTACAGGTATTCCGGTCCAATCGCCAACAACACTGGCAACTGCCTGTGCATCCACTATTGGTAAGATTAATGGATCTTCGCCTTGTAATTTCGTAAGCTCAGCATTCTTTGATTTTAAATCCTTTAACAACTTTTTTCTATCTTTCGCACTCAAGGGACTTACTTCAACCGCAACCTCACCATCAGCAGCCTCACCATCCACTGGTGCTCCACCTTCTCTCAATTTTGCTCTCAGATCTAAAACGTCAGCCACAACAGCCTTTTCTTTTTCCCAACGCTTATCAAGAACCGCAAGACGCTTTTCTTCTTCAGCTTTTGCTGCCTTAACTGATTTTCGTCTATCATCCACATCGTAACCTGCCGTCTCATCACGATCAATAATGCCTAATTCAATCACATAAGACTCAATACTTTTGCGACTATCATCAACTTCAGCCGGGACTGCGTGTTGGCTGATTGCAACTCTGGCACAAGCAGTGTCTAAAACACTTACAGATTTATCTGGAAGTTGCCGAGCAGGAATATATCTAGCAGACATAGACACTGCAGCATCTAAACCTTCATCCAAAACTTGCACGTTATGATGCTTTTCTAACATCGACGCAATGCCTCGCATCATCATCACAGCTTTTGGTATTGAGGGTTCTTCTACAGCTACGACTTGAAAACGCCTTGTTAACGCAGGATCTTTCTCTATATGTTTTTTATACTCCGCCCAAGTAGTCGCTCCAACTGTTTTTAGTGTTCCACGAGCGAGTGCTGGCTTTAATAGATTTGCAGCATCTCCAGTACCAGCAGCCCCCCCAGCTCCCACAAGAGTATGCGTTTCATCAATAAACATAATAATTGGCACTGTGCTGGCCTGTACCTCATCAATCACAGACCTTAAACGATTTTCAAACTCACCCTTCATTGATGCACCGGCTTGAAGCAAGCCGACATCTAACGATAGAAGCCTTGAACCTTGCAATGCAGGCGGGACATCACCCCTTGCAATTCGTAATGCAAAGCCCTCCACAACTGCAGTCTTACCAACGCCAGCCTCTCCAGTCAGGATAGGATTGTTTTGCCTTCTTCGCATTAAAACATCAACTATTTGACGAATTTCTTCATCTCTACCAACAATAGGATCAATTTCTCCATTCCTTGCTTGCTCTGTCATATCTGTACAAAATTGTTGAAGTGCCTCTTCCTTTCCCATAGCAGCTGGAGACATAGCACCAGACACCTCACCTGGCACCGCACCTCCACCAGTGGCCGAACCATCTTGGGGAGCCAGTCTATCCTCTGGTGATCCATCAGTAATTACAATAAAATTCTCACCCAAATCGTCAGCATTTATTTTTGAAAACTCTGAAGACATCCCAAGTAAAATATTCTTCAAGGCAGGAGTCTTTAACATTCCTAAGACAAGATAACCCGATCTAACCTGATTTGAATTATATAATAGCGACCCATAAACCCAAGCCCGTTCCATAGTGTTTTCAATATGACTTGATAGGTCAGAAATTGAGCTAGCTCCTCGCGGCAAAGCGTCAAGCGCTGCCGTCATCTCTGTAGCAATTTTTGAAGGATCTAAATCATAGTTCTTAACTATTTTATGTAAATCACTATCTGGTCCCTGTAATATTTGATGAAACCAGTGAACCACCTCAACGTAAGGATTACCCCTCATCTTACAAAACACTGTCGCACTCTCTACAGCTTGGTAACCAAGTTTATTTAATTTACCAAACAATGAAACTCTACTAATCTCACTCATAACATATTACCTTCCATTTTTTAGCGATATATCGCTGTATTTTTTATTTAAGGATCTAAAATAAGATCCCCAGAATCTAGACTATTATCTCTCTTTCCAATCCAAGTAGTATGCCCCAACCGTGCCGCGTTGCCCAGAATACTTCCGCTCACATCTTCTTTCTTTAACACCAACTTAACATCCCAATCTAACGTGTCACCTAAATAATTACGGACAATACTTTTCATCCTATCTAACGAACTTTGGTCAGGCAAAAACCGCATATAATCAGCTTTATTTACAGGCCCAACATGAATGCGAAATTTTGATGAACGTGAAAATACTTCACCACCAATATTTGTAGAAGCTCCTAGACGCATGTTAATACCAAGTTTCCAACAATCCTCAGGCTCTAATTTTAACCAAGAGCCAATAAAACGTTCTAGTTTTATAGGTACGTCAAAAAAACCTTCCAGTATGCCAGAAAGACCACTAGCATTTTTTACTCCAAGACCCAAGTGTCCAGCAAAGTGCAACTTAGACAAGTCAGGCATTTTATCTCGCTCAGCCAAGTGAGAACCATGTAATCCAACTAAAGCAGAAATTTGCTTTTCTATCCTTCCACTTCTTCCTCTATCAAAATCAACTGCAGGTTGACCAGTTCGCCACGCCTTATACAAGATCCCAGTCAGACGATGAGTTAAATTATTCACAAATGCATAGAAGGTCTGGTCTTTATTATTTCTCATCCGATCACGAGCATATTCAGTCAAATGCAAGGGGAGTGGTCCTTGAGAACCAAACAATCCAAATACTCTGTTTATAACACGAACGCCGTTAACCTCCGGCATCTCTTCTATCGTCTTTAAGGATGACGTTGGGAATGCTAAGTCGGCTTCCTGTTCAATGCGGACCCTATCATCGCGAGAGCGCTTAGAATTACCTAATCTTGGCGAATCTATATAATGAGCTTCTAAAATCCTTAGAGCATGATAAATATCATAAGACTGCGGTTTTCTTTTTAATTCGTCAAAGTGGCTCATATGACGCGCCCCAATCCAAGATCTGGTTTCCAACGCTTAATCTCTCCACGTTGAGTGGTTGTGAGTACGGTCTCAGTAAAGCTATTTAAAGTAGCAAATTTTCTAAAAAACCTCTCAAGAACTGACGCCATCAGATAGGGACTCGTTCCCTCAAAATAGCTCTCATCAAAATCAATAGTTATTTCCAAACCCTTCACAGGTGTGGACATCACACCATCGTTAATGCGCCGCACAATTGGACGAGTAGATATAGATAACAAGCCGGTTATTTGCTGACGAACTGATCGATCTCCACTAGGCACATAAAGTCCAAGCAATTCTCTTAAAGCTGATGCCCCATTTTCTTTTTTATCATCCGTTATAGATAAGTAATTCAAACTTAAGTGACTAATTAATCTCCAAGAAGTATCTCCCTGCGCTAAAATCGGTGTAGGCCTATTGGGATGGATAATTGCATCAACCAAATCTACGGGACCACCATCAGACAAATAAAAAACATCAGATGAGCCCTTTGGGATCAATAAAGGCAAGTCACGATTTGTAACAAGACCTCTAGCAGAGAGTTGTTCCAGACGGTCACCGTAGGGAGCTTGATTTGCATCAACTAGCGAAACATACAAGTCAGAACCAAGGTAGCCAGTTCTAACACCTTGAAGTTTTTCTCTTTCTGTTCGTTGTCGCATTACCCGCCTTTGGGAGTAAAATGAAAGCTCGTTACTGCCAGCAGAAGTGAAGTCGTCAGACGAATAAAATGATTTAA
>Ga0209425_10005491_pt1 | contig 12435 bp, 13 predicted proteins | sample COG_05_FD_184749 | JGI IMG/M metagenome (GOLD analysis project Ga0209425, IMG submission 184749) | Pelagic Microbial community sample from North Sea - COGITO 998_met_05 (SPAdes) (version 2) | ecosystem: Environmental > Aquatic > Marine > Neritic zone/Coastal water | place: Helgoland, sampling... | reverse complement strand
ATTGAATTGGGGGCTAAAACAATGGTGGAAAATATTGATAAATTTAAAAAATATGTGGTGGATTACAAAATTGATAGTGACCATATTATTTATTCTTAAGAGTGATCCGACATTTATACATCGTCATCTTCATCTCCCTATATTATGTTAGAGGAAGTGCCATATATTGATTCACTCTTACCATCATCATTTATCGTCATCGTCGGATTGGTTCCACTATAACTCCATTTGGTTGGTGATGTTGTTGGTGATGGGTTGGTGATTGAGTTGGTGATGGACTTGGTGATGGGGTTGGTGATGGAGTTGGTGACTCAGTGGGTGGCAATTTACTTGATATAAAGTTTGCCAAGAGAGTTGCTGGATTTGGGGGAATTATAGTAATAACACCAGTTTTATTATCTATTTTTTCTATTTCATGACAATAACTATTTTTAAAGCCATTCTCTCGCGCATATTGTATATTATGTGGGTCATCATCAAAAAACATAATATTATCTTGCACCGTCTTATTTTTTTTTAACCATGACCTCATCACTAATGTTTTACGATGTACCCATAATTTATTCCCATCAATGCCTTTTTGTGGATCACCTCCAATAGTAATGGACTCCGCAATAGTTTTTGTATACCCTGGGTGATAATTATTGCCCCTGTCCCTTTGTGCCCCGATAACAAGAATATTATTAGGATCATACACTAAATTATCGCGTAAATTTTTAACAGAAATTGTATTAATCTGAGAAAATACCGACTCGTCTGTAAGTCTACATTTTAAAACATCAGTCATTTTTTCTTCTAAACCACGGGTATTTATAATAATTTGAATCTCTTTTTCAATTAACTTTTTAAACACTTGAATAAATTTGCCTGGTATATCATACTTATTATTTGGGTGTTTGATACAGAAACATTTACACTTATTATTACTATTACAATAATCATCATATGGGGTTCCTCCACTATGTTTATTTGATATTGTGTGGTCAAAATCAAAAAAGACTGCTTTTATGTTGCTAAAATCAAGATCGGGTCCTGTATATGCGGCATTATTATTAAGTGTTATTTGATACTCCCCAAGCGGTGTGCTCATTTTTGTTAGTCCATTCATGTTGTCAGTTGGTTGTATAGGTTGTGTCGGTTGCTGTGTTATAGATGGTGGGTTATCTTTCGTCGTGTGAGCATTGTTTTCAATAGGAAAATCCAACGTTATCGACGCATTATCACCCTTATTAGTTTTACTAAAAGGATTCAACCACCGAAACCAATCACCCCCCTTCATTTTAGTTTTCCTCACACATTTCTTAGTAGGAAGGGGTCTTTGTCGTTGAGTCTTCTTAACAGTCGGTCGTTGAGTCTTCTTAACGAATTGTCGTTGAGTCTTCTTAACAGTCGGTCGTTGAGTCTTCTTAACGAATTGTCGTTGAGTCTTCTTAACGAATTGTCGTTGAGTATTCTGTTTGCGAGTTTTCATCGGTATTATTATAATATTAGATTTTTTTTTACATTAAAGTCATTGACGCCATTCTTGTTAATAATTTCAAGTATCTCACAATTAATTTTCCCCATTGCGCGCGAAATTCCAACGTCCGTCCTCCATATTTTCTTATTACACACTGAATTAATTTCCGACTGTGGCGTATGTCCAATTATAATAGCACCGACTTTTTCAAAGTTCATACATCTAACATTATCTTTTCCAAGACTCCGGTCCCATAAAAGACTATCTTTACTTTTAAAAAAACGCGCCACTTGTGAATCGTTAGCATCCAGTTTTTTAAATAAAAAATCCCGCAACGTTTCATTAATATTTTTTATATTACTATCATTTTTCTCTATATATTTCATTAAATCTGGTGTAATACCACCATGAACAAATACTATATCTTTTATTTTTAAAATCGCCACACGACTACAGGCCAATTTTTTGGCATACGTCCCACCTGGTGTATATAACTCATGTCGCGATTTTTCGCCACCACTTTTCTCCATATCTTCGCCAGAAACATACCTAAAATCCCCTTGAAAGTTCATAAACTCGTGGTTGCCAATTAGACAGAACACCCCACCTCCATAAGTTAGGGCTTGGGTGTGTAAATTATCCAACATATCTAATACCTCTATTTCACCAGAAGCGTCGGTTGAATTGCGCCCCTTTCCATCTAATTGGTCACCCATTTGAACCACATAAGTATCGCCAGCCGTCCATCGTAAATTCCGATCAACAATATGGAAATCAATAAATAACTGTCGCATCGTGTCATAATCGGAATGGATATCGCCTATTACCAATATTCGTTTATAAGTGTTAATAATATCTACTGGATTTTTGACGCATGTCATTAAAATAAGTTTAGAATTTATTTTTTTTTTGTGATTATTAGAATAAATTAGACTATGTTTTTTTATCTTATAAAAAATAATTATATAAGTTTTATTGAAAATAATGAAGACAATATAAATATACTAGTTTATGGCTGTATGTTTTATATAATAGCGCACTTATTACTGGTGAATTTAATAAATAGTTTGAGTATTTACTTTTGGATAATTTTATGTTTAGATTGCTTAACAATGTATTTACTATTCAACAAAATCAAAAATAATAAGATAGAAATTAACGACAATTTTGAAATAAAAAATTATGATAGTGAAGCCGAAGTTAATAATCTTATAGACTCAATCGTCAATGAGGATTATTAATTATTTTCCTATGGACTTTCATTAAACTCTTCAATGAAATTTCAAATATATTTTCGTGGCGAATTTTAGAAAGGTGTAAGCGATCTTCTAATCCTATTTTAGTCATTAATTGTGTCGTATCGTGTTTTAAATAAATAGTTATATTATTTTTATTATAAAAAAGATAAAACGAATCAGTATCGATGATTTGAGTCTTATTATTATTAATGATTCGATAATCGTAGGGAATAATTCCAATTTTAGAAGGATTGTTTTTTTTTAATTCCTTAAAATTGTAGCTAACTATTATTTCTATATTATTTTTAGGAATGGTGGTAATAATTGGAACGATTAGTCTTTTTTTTACCATCAGGTTAAAATAAATTGTTTTAATATTTAAATGATGCAAGTTATAGTTTTAAGCATACTTATTTTAACATTTTTATTTATTTTATTAAAAAAAGAAGAAACCTTTGCGAACAATGATATAGGTAGGGATGAAGTATCAACGGAAGAAGAGGAAGTAACGATGACGGAAGAAGAGACAGAAACCGAAGAAATTGAAAAGGCGATTTATGAACAGTTACAGGAAATTCCCAAACATGCCGATTTAGTATTGAAAAAAACATATGAGAATTTTTCACCCAATGCTGAAATACACGAATCTATAGATTTTACAGAAACCTCCGATAAAATGGTAAATAGAAATGCCAATATACCGTTAGTAAATCCCTATGATATTAAGCCATTCCCCTGTAGAAAAAATGAACATACGTGGGATTACACTGGAGTACATAAAATAGAAAAACCAACAGCAACGTGCCGTGGCGTTAATTCCGCATTAACCAAGCGTCCCGATAGTATGTTTTTTCATCCTGTCAATTATAATTTGTAAATTCACGCTCATAAGTCACTTAAATTAACTTGTTTTGTATATTTTTTTTTTCTTAAATTTAGTCTAATAACAATTATTCCTATTATCAATGATACTAAAATATACGAATATGGATTTATCCAATGAAAAAATAATAAAGCAAACTTGCTCAATGTAATTTTTTGGTCTCCTCCTAAATATTTAAATGGTGCCAAGAAACCATCCGTTGGGAGTTTAAATTTATCCTCGCTAGTGTTACAATCTTTAATTAGACATATGACCGCAAAGTAAACAAATAACCCAGCGAGCATAAATGTAAATAGTATAAGGAAAATTAATAGTTTAATTTGTGTATCCATTATAATATTAATTATAAAAAAAATTGATATTAAGGAGAAACCTGTGAATATAATATTACCGATATGTCTAAGAATAAGAAAAACACTATTTTAATAGATATTATTAAAGATTTCTTTGAAAATTATGATATTTACCCCGAAGATATAGATGAAATTACCGAATGTGTGTGTATAATCGCTGGTGAATTAATTCCAATTTCAACTATAAACCCCGAAGAAATACGAATATTGGTTGAGAAAAAAATCATAGTAAAACCACCCATTTATTCTCCCATTCAAATTAAAAATATAACTCAGCAAATTGCTAATTTAAAAACGATTAAACAGCCTGAACAACGTTCGGAAGAATGGTATACGTTTCGCAATAATCGGCTAACAGCGAGTGATCTTGGAACCGCGATGGGGTCAAATATTTATGGCAATAGAAAAACCCTTGTGGCAAATAAATGTGGTTATAAGCAAGATTTTAAGCCCGGTGCCGCGATATTACACGGAATTAAATACGAATCAATGGCGACATTGTTTTATGAAACATTACATGATGTGAAGGTTTATGAATATGGATGTATTCCACATTCAACTATAACATATTTCGCCGCCTCTCCAGATGGAATTGTGGATTCAAATAGCAATAACACCAATTATATTGGACGGATGTTGGAAATTAAGTGTCCTAAAAGCCGAGAATTAAATGGCTATATTCCCAATAACTATGAGTTACAAATTCAAGGCCAACTTGAGGTATGTAATCTGGAATATTGCGATTATTTAGAGTGCGATATTAAGGAGTGTGAGGCGACTATGTTTTTCAATTTACCCAATGACACTTTTAAAGGGATTATTTTTGAATACTACGACAACAATTTAAAATTAAATAAACATATTTACAAAACCGACGACCTCGATGAAGATAGCGTTAAATCGTGGGCACACGATAAATTAAATGAAATTTTATACGATTCCAATTACGAGTATATGGGATTGTCCTATTGGTATATCAATAACTATGATATCATTCTCGTAAAACGCGATAAAAAAAGATTTGATGAGGTTATAAAACCGAAAATAGATATTTTTTGGAATGACGTGCTGGAATATCGCAAAAAAGGATATGAGGAATTAGTGGAAAAAAAATATAAGAAACCCACAAATACAAAAATTAAACATAATTTTATAGTAGATAGCGACTAAACTTTTTTAAAAGTTAAATTATTTTTATTTTTATTTTTATTTTTATTTTGCTAAACTTTTTTAAAAGTTAATAAATAAATTCCCAAATTTTAATCGGATTTTCATATATATTTTTCAAATAGTCGGTTTCATTATTCACTATTTTCGTTAACATAATATGAAATAGGCTGTCTAATGCTTCAACATCCGCCATAGCTCGGTGAGTACCAGGTGTAATCATTAGGTCTTTACATAGATTGGCGAGAGAATGACTTTTTCTTTTTGGAAATATAATTTTACTCAAATGAATAGAATCGATAAATTTCCAAGTTTTATATTTAATTGCAAGAATTGGTGAATTTTTGACTGCCCTTTTCAAAAAGAATTGGTCAAAGTTGTTTCCATTATGCGCTACAAAGATTAAGTTTTCCCTATTTAAAAATTCTTCTAATTTCTTAATATGCCCTGAAATTGGTTTTTCTTCTTCTAACATTGTGTTTGTAATTTTAGTTATATTTTGAATTAAATTACTAACTGGGGTCTCTGGTTTTACGAGACCCTCAATGGTACGTCCAGTAGATTTATTAAGAAACGCATATTCAATAATTTCATCGTGAAATGGATTTAATCCAGTTGTTTCAAAATCGTAATAAACGAGTTGGGACGACATGATATTATTGTTATTATTATTAATTATTATTAAATTGATAAGATAATCATAAATCAATTTTTTTTTAATTTTTTATATTTTAATATATTATATAATGTCAACGAAATCAAAAATACGCAAACGGAATAGAAATACATATAATACATATAATACATCTAATAATATGTCGTCTGAGTCTCCTACAAGAGAATTACGTTCAAAAAAAAAATACAAAACATCATCGCCTCGTACAATACCAACAGGAACATTCCAAGAGATAGATAGAACAAACATTAAAAAATACAGCGGAAAAAGTGACAAATTTTGTATTGAACTACCACAAGGCGGCTTTGTCAAATTATCTTCAACGTTTAAGGACGAACTAGAACAATTAAATGATATTTATTATGAATTTCCAAAAAATAAATTTAAACGTCTTCCAAATGGTCCATATTTTTTTGTGTTGAATAAATCCGGAAAAACTAAATATAGATTAGGTATAATCGGGGCTAATCCAGCGGAATATTTTACATACCATTATTCATTAATAACCCTAATGGCAATTAAAAACAAAAACAATAAAATTGAACCCTTTATAATTTCAGGGGAATTAGTAAAAGATAATAATAATATAACGTGGTCGGACTTTAGTGGTACTTATAAAGATCTTAATATGGACGCCATTAAGACAGACGCATTAATAAAATATTCATTAAAAAAAACAATATCTAATGATGAAAAATATATAAAATATATCAATTCTGAAATTAATCCAATAATGGAAACCTTACTGGGAAAAAAATGTAAGTTTGAAAGTTTTAAAGTATTAATTGATGCGAGAAATAAAGAAACCATATCAAATTATTTAAAATCGTGTAAAAAAATTAACCATAAAAAATTATTATTTGTTAACGAGCGAGAATGTATAGACAATAAAAACTCATTGGGAAATATATGTGAATTAGACCAATTTTATTCAAACTATAACAAGGAGTTAGAAAAACGACGTGCCAAACTAATTAGCCATATCCCCATTTTTAAAAAGGCTGTTACAGATTATACGACATTGAGTGAGGATGAATTGCAAAAAATATCCGGTCTTTCAGATAGAATGAAGAAGGTAGTATACAGTTTCAAGGATATGATTCCAAAATTTTTATTAAAGCATTTAAATGACCTAAAAATAAATTTAGATGACCCTAAATATAATGAATGAAGATTATGAAATAAAGCCATTACTCAAACAGAGAATTGTGAAATTAAATAAATTTATTCTAAATAAAAACTCTAATGTAACAACTGAAGAATTAACTCTATTTTTAATTAATGATAAAACCCTATTAAAATACGAGTGTAAAAAGTGTAAAAATGATGGTATATGGCAAAATACACCCCTTACACTAATTTTAGATAGATTGAATAATATACTAACTGATAACCGTCTTGAAAACTTGCGGTTTTTGTGTCCAAATTGCTATTCACAGTTGAAAAAAAAGAAAATATTATTCAATAAAATTGTTAAAGAAAATGAACGCTATTGTTTGGATTGTAACAAACGCATACTAGCGAAAACGAAAACCTATAATGGAATTAAAAGTAAAGTCATACGTTGTAAAAAATGCATTGATAAAATTATTAATAATCCACACGAAGATGAAATCAAGGTAATATAGTTTTTTTTTTAGGTTTAGGTTTAGTGTATTTTGGATATTGTCTTGATTTTTTTAAGGCGGCTATTTCGGCTTTAATGCGTTCTCTAGGCACTGGTTTCCATTCTTTGACTGGGTTATGGCGGGATATCGGCATATTATACGGCAGTGAAGTTACACGTGAATTACCAGATTGTGGCTTCCGTGAACGTTTTTTCATAAGTTTTTCCGCGGCTTTTTCTGCTAATTTCGGGGGAATAGGGTTCATAACCCGTCTAATACTTCTTTTGTTTGTTTTATAAGCGTCTCTAGCATCCTTTAACCTAGTGGGTGATACCTTATTCCAGTATGTAGTTCGGTTTTCTTTCGGGAATTTCCATTTAGCAGGAGGTTTTTTTTTTGTATAATTATTGTTTGACATATTCTTAACCCAGGTTCCAGATAGTTTTTCTTTTTCTTGTTCCGTGAAATTCCATTTAGCAAATATATTGTGTTTAGGTTTGGTTTTGGTTTTGGTTTTGGGGGGTGAGGGTGGTTGAGGTGGAATTGGTATTTTAGACGGATTTTTAAGACGCTTTGAATTTGGACCCTTACTCATTATAATATAATGCTATATTTTTGTTTCAAATACAAACTATATTTTCTCAAATACAAACTATATTTTCTCAAATACAGCAACTCTAAAACAATTCAAATAACTTTGCCATAAATCGTCCTTATTAGGTTCGTCCGATATTTCAACCATATTCCACTTACTAGATATCATATGTTTAATATCGTTCAATGAAAATACGTTTTCAGTTACGGGACGGTTATGGCAATGGCTATAATAGTATTTAATCCGACGTTCCCCAATAACTTTCACATAATTTTCGCGAAAAAACGCGGTATTTGTCCCAAGCACTTTTTCCACTAAATCCCAATCCAAATAGCGAATAATGAATATAGAATTTGGAGCCGATATACTATCTATATTAAATGAAAATTGTTCTGGATTATTTAAATAATGTATGGCGTTGATACACATTAACACATTCGCCTTACATAATGGGGTTGAATATAATTGGTCGTTGGATTCACACCAATTACTATTCAAATTAATATATTTTTGACTAGTATTAATATTAGCATCAAATCCCAAATAATTAGTGATATTATATTTTTTTTTGAAATAGTTACTACGAAATCCACACGCAATATCTACCACATTATCTGAATGTTGTAAATACTTTTCTAAAATGTTGGAGTGCTTCGGTATATGACGTGTGAACGAACACGACTTGATGGTTGGAGTCTGGTTAGCATAGTAAAAATTATGTCGGTCAAGAAAATTGTTTTTATAATAGACACTTAACTCATTATAATTCCAGGGATTTTGGGTATAATTTAAAACATTTTGAACAATTTCTTTATTATTGGGGTTTTTCTTATCGAGACGCGGTTCCCTTGGAATCCATTCACCGTTTTCAAAATAACACCTATAAATTACACCATTATTTAGACCATCAAGTCCTGTGTGATATGGGGTGAATAATTCTCGTGAATTCATATATAGTTTTTTACGATCATAAAGTAAATCAATAGTCATATGTTTGGGATTTTTAAGTTTATAAATATCATTTTCAGCATTATAAAAAACCCACCCATCAATGCTATAGGTCGTAGTTTCTAATTTCATTAAAGTCTCATAGTCAAAATCCAAGTGATTATTTAATTTAACTATTATTTTAGGATACCATAGGGTGTCGGTTTCATTACGATTTATATTGGATGTAACAAATGCGTCAAAATTGACATTTTCCATTTTAATAATCTTTTCTATATCGCTTATGGAGGAGGCTTCATAGAGATAATGACTATTTGTATATGGATGGGCTTCAATAAGCTTATATTGATATTTAAAATTACCAAATACCATATGAATTGTTTTTCCTTTATAAGTAATTTGTTCCGCTTCGAATACGGTTTTTCTAATATTAAATAAATTTATAAATGGATAGCAAACACTCAAATTAATAGTTGAATAAATTCCATCGGCTTTCGGTGTAATATGAATCGTATTAGAATTTAACAGTTTCATAAATAACTCGCGCGTAAAATGCTGGGGTAAATTGCGAGAAATTGAGCAATAATAATTATTATTATTGTGTATCAACTTATCAAAACTTTTACTTAGAATATTTCTATGACTTTTGACTGTCGTTTGTTGAAATAATTTAAGTTTGCGTTTCAAAATACGTTGGCAATTGTAATATTTTAAAAACGTGTTATTATTAAAATAATGCGAATTTTTAAAGATCTGTATTAAATCAAATCCATTATAAAATAGAGATTCAATTATAGTATCTTTTAAAATATAGTCACTACATTTTATTTCAAACTTTTGCTCATAATTATTTAATTGAAATATGTAATTCAAAAATTCGGTAATGTAGCTATTATCCAATACGATTTCGTTGGAATTTATGAATTCGTATAACATGCTATTAGCCATATGAATTTTTAGCCCACTATCAAAAAATGTTTCAATAAACTCTATTATTTGTGGGGTTAGAATTAACCTATTTTTAAGAAACATATACCTTATAATTTTTAGTTTTTGCGAATCTACTATAGTTGATCTAAATTTGGAAAGATAGACCCTCATAATTTCAGCCGTTTTAAGTTTATTTAAGTTTGAATAACCTATACTATCAATAGTGTCGGTTATTTCAAAATCTATTTCATATAGCAAATAGTTGAAACATATTATATTTAAATTGGTATTCAAAAGATTCTGACATATTTTGTTTTTATATTTTGGGAAATGGGTCAAAAGAAGTTTTATTTTTTTTAAATTAGTGGGGTATCTTTTTTTAAATGCGTCACATATAAACATAAATAGTTCTTTTTCTATATATATGTCTCTTGAATTGATTAATTTGATACTATATTCAAAAATACGAGCATCTTTGGTGTTTTGATATGAATATACTAAACATTCCTTTATAATACCACTATCTTTATCATAGTTATTATTAAATAAAAACTTTAAAACTGTTAAACTTCCATATTTACATATATCTTCGTGTAATGAAACGGGTCGTGTTGAATCTAATCTTGGTAATATTGGGGAAATATAGCGTTTGAAGGTAATTAGAAAATATAATATATTAGTACGACACAAAATACTATTATAGTTGATTTCCGTGAATAAATGAGTGATATTATGACTGATATATTTTTTATATTTTTCAACTAACTTTTTAATAAATTTTGTTATTTTTACAGACCCAATTTGCTCAAAATTCTCGCGCATATTAAAATCTGATATAACCGTTACAAAATCATAGTAATGATATTGGATGTTATTTAGTTCTTGCACATTTAACAGCTCGTAAAAGTGATTGAAATTTTGTTTGGTGAAATTTTTTTCTAAAATTGTAGTAAATTTATAAGGGTAAAAACAATCTGATTTTATGTAAGCGATATCTTCCTCAAATGTAGTGGTGTCAATGTCCATAATAATAATGAACCTATGCTACGATATTATATGATATGATATGATAATTACACTAATTATTTTTTAATATTGAAATAAATATGATATTTTTATATTTAAAAAATAGCATCGGTTCATTATTATTATTACTATGGATAACGAAGATAAAAAACAATTAAATGGATTACAGGAGCTTATAGATGGTATAAAACTGGCTCAAAAACGAGGCGCTTATACATTAGAAGAAAGCGCGAAATTATGGGAGGCGATTAAAATATTTATTGAATAAACGATTGAAACTATATGTAAAATTATACAGTAGTTAAACATGTTTCTTAAATAATTCTTTACTTTTTTTGTATTCTTCAGGGTAATTTACTATAGGCTTAGGATATTCTATAGTATAATTATTATATTTTGTAGACCAATTATGGACATCTTTATTTGGAATATCTTTTAAAACCGGTAGCCATTCCTTTATATATTCGCATTCTGGGTCAGATTTGAGACTTTGGCTCATAGGATTGTATATTCTATTTTGATAATCGGCTCCTATGGATGCCACCCACTGCCAATTACCTAAATTATTAGACACGCTATAATCAACCAGTTGTCGGGCGAAATAGTTTTCTCCCCAAGTCCAATCTATTCTAAGAATTTTAGTTAAAAAATTAGCAACAATAAGTCTTGACCTATTAGGCATATAACCGGTTTTATTTAAATTTTTCATCGAAGCATCCACAATAGGGAATCCAGTTTCACCTACACACCATTTTAGGAATTTGGTTTTATCCTTGGACCAAGGGAACGACCTATATATTTTTTTTAATCCTACTTTCTTTGTAAATGTTTCTGGAAATTGGTAAACCAAATTATAATAGAAGTCTCTCCAGTATAATTGTTTTATTAAATCCGTACCTTTTCCCAATTCGGTTACAAAGCTATGATAAACCTCTCTTACAGATACGGTTCCGAATTTCATATGGGCTGATAGATGTGTAGATTTATAAGAACATAAACCTCTAAGTTTATTATAGTCTTTTTGTAGCTTTATTGTTTTTAGAATATCAATGGCGTTTTTTCTACCACCGCGAACATTAATATGGAGATTTTGTTTATAGAATTTTTTAAGATCTTTTTTTTTTAATTGGTATTTTAATTTTTTTATTTCGGGATAATTAAATTTTATTTTTTTATTATTTGGTGGGGGCACCGAGATTTCCGTTGCTTTATTAAGATACGACGTAAATGTTGAGTAAGGGCTCCCATCACCTTTTTTTATGGATTCAATTGGGGTCAATAATAAATCTTCAAAACTATTAAATTCAATATTGTGTTTGGCGCATAAATATGAAATTGACTTATCTCTTTCAATGGAATAGGGGGTATAATCTTGATTTAAAAATACAGAGTTTATATCAAGGGATTTAATTAAATAGTCAATTACTTTTTCAGTATTACCATGGAAGAAGAGTAATTTATTTTCTGAATAGTTATACAATTCTTCTAGAGTTTCAATCATAAATTGGACACAATTATTTGAAAAGTATGGATTTTCTTGGGGTGAAATTTGG
>Ga0209425_10005489_pt1 | contig 12436 bp, 11 predicted proteins | sample COG_05_FD_184749 | JGI IMG/M metagenome (GOLD analysis project Ga0209425, IMG submission 184749) | Pelagic Microbial community sample from North Sea - COGITO 998_met_05 (SPAdes) (version 2) | ecosystem: Environmental > Aquatic > Marine > Neritic zone/Coastal water | place: Helgoland, sampling... | reverse complement strand
AAAATAACAGGTATAGAGTAATTAATTTTTTTAAAGAAATAAAAAAAAATTGCCCTAATGCAAATGTATTGATTGGAGAAATCATTAACATAGATCCACTGACCCTTTCCAAAAATAGAGATATTTCTATTTTACCAGAGTTTTTATTTTTTCATGAAATATCAGGACAGGGAGTTTTGAAGATCAATGACTTTGATTATATAAAAAAGAAAATACCATATAATTTAAGTAATAGTTATGAATTCGATTATGTAAAAAATAAAAACAAAAAAACTCCTTCTGCTATAATTTGGCATCTGACTCCTAAAGAATAATTTTTTTATTTAAGAAGTAGTATAATAATAGATTATATATAAAATATTATTTTGATGAAAATAAAGCTAACAAATAAATTAATAGTTTCAGATTACTCCCTTCCTTTGATAGTTGCAGAAATTTCAGCAAATCATAATGGAAGTAAAAAGAGATTTTTAAACCATATTATTAAAGCCAAGCAAGCGGGAGCAGATTTGATAAAAATTCAAACCTATGAAGAAAATGATATTTCATTTGACTTATCAAATTTAAAGAAATCGAATTTAAAAAATCATTATGAAATTTATAAAAAATCTAAAACTAAATATGAATGGCATCAAGAAGCTTTTAAATTAGCTAAAAATATTAAAATTCCTATTTTCAGTTCCCCATTTAGTTTAAAAGCAGTAGAATTTTTAGAAAAACTTAATTGCCCAATTTATAAAATTGCTTCTCTTGAAATCACAGATTATTCGTTAATTTATCAAATAGCAAAAACAAATAAACCAATAATAATTTCTTGTGGATCAGCAAAAATGAGTGAAATTGATAATGCTGTTAGAATTATAAATAAATTCCATAATAAATTAATAATTATGTATTGCAGATCATCATATCCACTTAAACCAGATCAATCAAATTTATTATCAATTGTTCATTTGAAAAAAAAATTTAATCGAAATATTATTGGTTATTCTGATCACACTAATTCAAATGATACTAGTCGTATTGCATGTTTACTTGGAGCCAAGATTATTGAGAAACATTTCGTAATTGATAAAAAAAAAACTTTGGATTCTAAATTTTCGATAACACCTGTAATGTTAAAAAAATTAAAAAATGTCATTTCTAAAGATCATGTAATTAAAGGTAATAAAAAACCTTATCTTTTACAGGAAGAAATAGTTAGAAGAAAATATCGTAGATCAATTTATGCAATTAAAGAAATTAAGATTGGAGAAAAATTTACAAAGCATAATATAAAAAGTTTAAGACCTAAAATTGGATTGTGTGCAAGTAAATATTTTACGATATTAAATAAGGTTTCTAAAAGAAATTATACTAAAAATTCTCCAATTAAGGCTAATGAAGCTAATTAAAAAAAAAAAAATAATTTTTAGATTTGATATAGGTAATAGGGATGGTTTAGGACACTACAATAGATCAATTATTTTGATTAATTATCTTATTAAAAAAAAATTTACAATTACAATATGTACAAATACTAAATCAGAAAAATTTTTTGATAAAAAATTAATAAAAAATATTTTTTTAAAAAAAAAAAATGAAAATGAAGATAGTTTTATTAATAGAATTTCAGATAAATTTTCAGAGCATATAATTTTTATTGATAAAGTATATGAATATAAAAAAAAAGATCTATTAAATCTAAAAAAAAAAAATCAGGTAATTATTATTCAAAATATTTTTAAGAGTTCTAAAATTGCAGACAAGATAATTTTTCCTGATATTCATAATAAAATAAAATATAAAAAAAATAAGATATTTGGAGGACTAAAATATTTTTTATTAAGAGATGAAATATACAAAATGAAAAATATTTATCAAAATGATAATTTGGCTGTGACATTTGGGGGATCTGATCCTTATAATTTAACTACTAAAATTTTTAAAATATTAAAAAAAATAGGATGGGGGGAGCAAACAAATTTCTATATTGGAAAAGCTTATTCAAAAGATCAAAAAATCAATTTAATTAAAAAGATTAAAAAACATAAAAACTTTCATATTTTAAAATTTAACTTTAAAAATATTATTAAATCTAGAGTTATTATTTCTTCGTTTAGTTCATTCTCTTATGAGATGGCTTATCTTAAAAAAATAAATTTTGTATTGTTGTTGAGAAAGAAAATTAATATTCCATCAGAGGTTTTTTTTAAGAATACAATTAATTTAGGATATTATTCTAATATTAATACTAAAATATTTAAAAATTCCTTATATAAGTATTGGAAAATTGATAATACTAGAGAAAATATCAAAATTAAAAATAATGCCAAAATTGAATATTTAAAAATTTTGAAAAGTTAAAATGAAAAAAAAAAGTGAATTAAAGGTAGGTTGTACATTTAAACATTGGCCTGGAAAAACAATTACCGAGTCCGACAATAATATTTTTTGCTTGATGACCATGAATCATCATCCGATTCATATTGATAGCTTGTATTCCCAAAAAACAAGATTTAAAAAAAAATTAGTTGTTGGAACATATGTTTTCAGTTTAGTTGTCGGTATGACAGTGAAAGATATTAGTTTGGGTGCAATTGCAAACCTAGGATATGAAAAAATTACTCATTTAAGGCCAGTTTTTATTGGAGATACGTTGTACGCAAAATCTAAAGTGCTTTCAAAAAGAAAATCAAAAAAAAATAATAAGAATTATGTAATTGAAATTGAAACATTTGCAGAAAATCAAAAAAAAAAAAATATAATTTATTTTAAAAGATTTATTTTAATTTAATATTTATTCATGTTCAGATCATTGCTTTTTACTTCTGGCTATGAAATAGAACAAGTTATAAAATTAAAAGATTTTTTTGATATTTTGGTAATAGACATAGAAGACACTGCTCCAAGTAATAAAAAAAATATAAACTTACAAAAACTCAAAAATTTTTATGAAATTAATTAATAATTTTTTATATAAAATAAAATTTAAACTTTATCTGAAATACTATTTAAAAATAATGAGGAATAGAAAAAGTTTTAAAAATAAAATTAGATCTTTAAAGTTACAATTTTTTGATGTTGAATATAATTTTGATAATTATTTAACTAATAAGATCTTTAAAAACCTACCAATAAATTTAGCAACTTTTTTTAGACAATATAATTTTTTTAAACTTATTAGACCTGAAAAATTAAATTTTTTTTTATTAAAAAGTAAAACATTTAATTACCCTCTTACACATGAACAGATTATTATTTTAAGAAAAAATGGATTTATTATAAATAATTTTATTTCTAGTTCGTTATTTTTTTTAAGTTGTATTAAAGAATTCTTTTTGGGAATTTTGTTTTTTTTAATAATTAATTTTAAATCAATTATAAATTTAGTAAAAATTGATAAATTAAGTAAAAATAAAATATATATTAAAAATTTAACAACAGACCAAATAAAATTATTTAAAGATCAACCAAATAATATAAAAAATTGGCTTAAAGAAAAATTTTTTCTCAATAATCATATTTTAGTGCATGATAATAAGTATTGTAAAAATTATTATAATTTTAATCGATTATTTTTGCCTGAATTAAATACAATTTCAGAGGTTTTTAGATTTAATTTTTATTTTTTTAAATTTATTTTTTTAATATTGATAGATTCATTTTTCCTAAGGTTTAAACAATTTTTCATTTTTTCAGAAATTGTAAAACTCTGCTCTTCCTTGTCAAAAAATGAAGATTATTATAAAAATAATTTCTTTTTCTTTAATGGAACAGCATTCTTTAGGCCTTTATTTTCTTATAATCTTGGAAAAAATACCTTTTTTATCGAATATTCACTAAATCAACATTTTATATATATGAGTGACGATGTTAAAGAAAAACAATATGACTGGAGAAATTTAACTTGGAGTAATTATATTTTATGGAATGATCAGCAAAAAAAACTTTTTGAAGAAAATCAAGATATTAAAGCTAAATATTATATTTTTGGACCAATTTCTTTTGGTTTATCAAAACCCATAGCCTTAAAAGAAAAATATGAAAATTCTATTCTAATTTTTGACTCAATACCATTTAGAAAATCATTTACTGCAACTTATAATGTTTACTCGCCTAATTATTTTGATAATAATATTATAAAATTTTTAACTGACATATCTAATCTAGATAATAAATATTCTCTTTACATTAAACCCAAAAGAAAGTTTTATAAAGATTACTCTAAGAAGTATAAAAAATTTTTTAAACAAAATAGTAAATTTAATATCTTGCATTATAACAATTCACCTGAAGATGTAATAAAAAAATTTGATAAAATAATATGCTTACCCTTTTCTTCAACAGCATATATTGCAAAAAATATGAATAAAGAAGTTTGTTATTATGACGTAGTTGGAATTCATGAAGATTTTGATAATATTATTAAAGACATACCTATATTTAGAAAATTTTCTGATTTAAAAAATTGGAGTGAATCTGAAAAATAAAAATATAATTGAATTAATTTAGATTTAACGTTTTCTTATGAAGAAATTTTTTTTTATTACAATTACAGTTATTTCAGCATTAATAATTTGTGCATTTATTTATAAAATTAGTAATAGTTTGAATTCAATAAATAATAATTATTATAAAATTCATTTAATTTTTTTATCTGTAATTTTAATTGGATCTATAATTACTATTTTTTTAGATAATAAAAAACAAGACTATATTATAATAATCATTATAAGTGTTGTTTTTGGATTATATATAGTTGAAAGCTATCTATCTATATACGCACCTAGTGATCGTCTTTTAAAAAAAAAAGTAAAAATATATAAAAAAATTACTGGGAAATCATATGATATTAGAAGTAAATATGAATATTACAAAGATGTACAAAAAAATAACAAAAATATTGCATTATTTATACCTCCTAGATTTTATCCATCAGAGAAAATTTATTCGTTATCGGGTATTTCGAATGTAAAAACTATATTATGTAATGAGTTGGGGTATTATTCATCATATGAAAGTGACAGATATGGATTTAACAATCCAGACTCAGAATGGGATCAACCTGAGATAAAATATACTATTATTGGAGATTCTTTTGCTCATGGTGCGTGTGTTAATCGACCATATGATATTGCATCAAATTTAAGAAGATTATCAAAAAATTCAGTTTTAAATCTAGGTTATAGTGGTAATGGACCTTTGGAGGAATTTGCTACATTGAGAGAATACTTAAGACCAAACGTAGAAAATATTTTATGGTTGTATTATCCTAATGATTTAGAAGATCTAATTAAAGAATTAAAAATTGATGTTTTGAATAAGTACTTGGATAATTCAAAATTTAATCAAAATTTGATTTTAAAACAAAAAGAAATTGACCACCGGGCAAAAAAAATAATTTTAAAAAAAAACCCTATTAATGAATTTAATTATTTTCAATTTATAAAATTGAATAATACAAGAGGATTAATTTATGAGCTTCTTCCCGATAAATATAAGCCTTCTGAGACACAAATTAAAATTGGACAACGATTATCTAAATTTAAGCAAATCCTAAAAGAGACAAAAAAATTAACAAGCAATAATGCTTCAAAATTATTTTTTGTATATCTTCCTGAGTATTCCCAATACAAAAAAAAATACAATGATACAAATTACCAGAGGATAAAAAAATTAGTTAACGAGCTTGAAATACCATTTATAGATTTACATAGTTTAGTCTTTCAAAAAGAAATTAACCCATTTAATTTATTTCCATTTAATCTTCCAGGTCACTATAATAAAATAGGATATAAAAAAATTTCAGATGCAATACATAAAAGCGTTATTGATATGAAAAATTGATAATTTATTTTAAAATTAATTATTAAAATAATCTAAATCTTTTTTAGAAAAATTTTCAATAATTTTTTATTTCATTGCTGTAATTATCTTTATAATTATTGTATGATAAAATATATAATCATTAAAATTTTATTAATGAAAACAAATGTAAGAAGTTAATTGAAGATGAAGATGTTAAAAAAAAATGTACTATCTTTTAAAAGAAGTATCTTAATTTAAAAATTTATAATGCACCGATCTTTACTTTTCATACCTGGACATAAATTAAGATATATTAGAAGTTTAAAAGAATTTCCTGATATTTTGGTAATAGATTTGGAAGATTCAGTTCCACAAAACAAAAAAGATATAGCTCTTCAAGCAACTCAAAATTTTTTAGAGGAAAATTATTATGATAAAGGTAAAATATATGTACGAATTACTTACAATAATAAATTTATAGAAAAAAAATATCAAAAAATAGTAAATAAAAATCTTACTGGATTCATTCTTCCAAAAGTACAAAATAAAAATGACTTAAAACTCCTTTTAAAATTCGTTGTAAAACAAGAGAAACTTAAAAAAATTAAAAAAAAATTTAGATTATCTTTTATAGCAGAAACCACAAATTCCATTGTAAATTTAAATGATATAATTAAATCAACAGATAGAATTGATTTTATAATCTACGGTGAAGAAGATTATCATGCAGACTTGAATAGTATAAATTTTTCAGAAAAATTAAATAATAATTATGCAAAGAATTTCATCCCTATTCTTGCCAAGTCAAATGATGTTCAAGCAATTTTTACTCCATATTTGTATTTGAAAAATTTAAAAGGGTTAAAAAAGCATATATTAGACTCTGTTAAGTTAGGATATTCAGGTCTTTTATTGATACATCCCAGTCAAATAAATTTAACAAACAAGCTGTATATGCCATCAAATAAAGATCTAGAAATTGCAAAACAAATACTTGAGTCGAATAAGACTAAAAAATATGAAGGTCAAAATATTTCTGTCCTTAAAAATAAATTAATTGGCCCTCCAATGATAAGAAGAGCTCAAAAAATAATCGATTTATATAATAAAAAGTGAAAAATATAATTTTAATTGGTGGTGGTGGGAATGCATTAGTAATCCTTTCAACTATAGCAGATATTAATAATAAAAATAAAGATTTTAAAGTAACTGGTTTTTTAGATGATAAAAAAAAAAAATTAAAAAATATAAAATATTTAGGTAAAATAAATTTAAAGAATATTCAATCAGCAATAAAAAAAAAAAATACTTATTTTATATGGACATTAAGATCAGTAACTTTAGGAAATCAGTCAGTTAAAAATTTATTAAAGTTAAAAATTCCTCAAAAAAACTTTGCCACAATTATACATCCTACAGCCAATGTATCTGTGATGTCAAAAATAGGTAATGGAGTAACGATACACCCCTTTGTAAATATTGGTCCAAATGTAAAAATTGGAAATCATGTTCATATTTTTGCTCAATCGATGATAGGACATGATACAAAATTAGGAGATTACTGTTACATCTCTAACAATGTGTCAATCGGATCAAGAATAGAAGCTAAAGAGGGTGTATATTTTGGCTCAAATTCAACAATTATTGAAAAAGTAAAAATTTTTTCTTGGAGCATTATTGGCATGGGTTCAGTTTTGTTAAAAAATGTAAATTCTAAAAAAATCATGGTTGGAAACCCAGCAAGAGAATTAAAAAATAAATAAAATGAAAAATTATGCAATCATTCAGGCTAGATTGAATTCCACTAGATTGCCTAATAAAGTTTTGAAGAAGATAGGTAATTTCTACGCTTTAGAAATTTTAATTAAAAGATTAAAAAAAAGTAAACTTATAGATAAGATTATAATTGCAACAAATAAAAAAAGTAAAAAATTAAAATTTTTTAAAAAAAAATATAATCTAGAGGTATTTGAGGGTGAAGATGAAAATGTTTTAAAAAGATTTTATGATTGTTCAAAAAAATTTAACTTTAAGATTAATGATAATATAATACGAATTACAGGGGACTGTCCCTTTATAGATGGTAAGATTGTTGATAAAGGCTTACAATTAATCAAAAATTCAAAAATCCAAGTTGTAAGTAATACACAGAAATTAACTTACCCAGATGGTTTAGATTTTTCTATTTTTAAATTTAAACTTCTTAAAAAAGCCTACCAAGAAGCAAAATCTGAATATGATAAAGAGCATGTAACTTCTTATATATATAAAATTAAAAATTTGCAAAAAATAGACCTTAAAGATAAAGAAGATTTTTCCAACATTAGGCTCACATTAGATACAAATTCAGACTTAAATTTTTTGAACTTTATTTTTAAAAAAATGAAATCCAACATCTTTTTTTCTTATCAGGAGCTTAAGAAAAATATAAGAGAATTAACGAAAAAAGATAAAATAAAATATGAAATATTTATTAATTCAAAAAAAATAAGAAATATAGGAAGTGAAATGTCTGAAGGATATAAACTTTGGACTAATACAAAAAATATAATAGCTGGTGGTAATATGCTTTTATCAAAAAGACCAGATTATTTTCTTCCACTAAAATGGCCAACTTATTATCTTAAAGCTAAAGGATGCTTAATCAAAGATATACAAAATAAAAACTTTTACGATATGAGTGCTATGGGAATAGGTACAAGTTTGCTAGGTTATGCTAATTCAAAAGTGGACAGTGAAGTTAAGAAAAAAATTAAAAATGGAATTGTATCCACACTAAACTCAGTTGAGGATATTGAGCTAGCAAATATACTCTTAAAGTTAAACCAATGGGCAGATATGGTAAAATATACAAGATCAGGAGGTGAGGCATTAGCTTTAAGTGTTCGTTTAGCTCGAGCATATACGGGTAAACAAAAAATACTTATTTGTGGATATCATGGGTGGCATGACTGGTATTTAGCTGCAAATTTATCCAATAAAAATAACTTAGACAAATTTTTAATGCCAGAACTAAATATTAAAGGTGTACCAGGTCTGATGAAAGATTCTGTTATACCATTTAAAATTAATGATTATAAAAATTTTTATAAAATAATAAAAAAAAACAATATAGCTGGTGTAGTTATGGAGGTTGAAAGAAATGAAAAACCTAATATAGATTTTTTAAAAAAAATAAGAAAATTAACGGCAAAGTATAATGTGCCTTTAATTTTTGATGAGTGTACCAGTGGTTTTAGAGAGACTAATAGTGGCATATTTAAAAAGTACAATGTAGAACCTGATATAGCCATGTATGGGAAATCCATTGCAAATGGTTATGCTTTTTCAGCTTTGGTTGGAAAAGAAAAAATTATGAAAATGTGTGATGAAACTTTTGCAAGTAGCACAATGTGGACAGAAGGAGTAGGTCCTACGGCAGCCATCGCAACATTAAAAGAAATGAGCAGAATTAAATCTTGGAAAATTATAACAAATCTTGGAAAATATATTAAAAAAAAGTGGCTATATTTAGGAAATAAGCACAATTTAAAAATTAAAATATATGGTATTTCATCAATCCCTAAATTTGAAATTATTTCAAAGGATTTTAATTTATACAAATCCTTTATCACCAAGAAAATGTTAGAAAAAGGTTTCTTAGCAACAACTTATATATTTATATCAACAGCACATAAAAAAAAAATCATCGATAAGTATTTGGATACATTAGATGATGTATTTAAGGAAATATCCAAACACGAAAATAAAATAATTAATATAAAAGAAACAGAAAATTTTTATTTATTAACTAAAAACTTCAGAAAATGAAATGCTAAACAATAATGTTTGCTATTATGAAAATAAAAAATTTTATCTCAGAAATTTAAAAAAGTCAGATATAAATATAGCTTATTTGTCATGGTTTGAAAATAAAAAAAATATTAAATTAATTAAAAATTTAAATTTAAAAAAATTAGATGACTTAAAAAACTATTATCAAAATCAAATCGATAAAAAAAATATTTTTTTAGGAATTTTTGAGTCTAAAACACATAAATATATTGGAAATATTAAATTTGAAAAAGTCGATCATGTTAAAAAAAAAGCATATGTAGAAATATTATTGGGTGAAACTAATTATCAAAATCTGGATATTGGCTCAAAGTCCCTTATAGTTGCGTGTGATCAAATATTTAATAGGTTAAAAATTTTTAAAATTTTTTTATCAGTAAATAAGATTAACCAGCAGGACATAAGCACTTATAAAAAATCAGGTTTTTATATTTATAAATTGAATAAAAAAAAATTAACCATGATAAGAAATTATTTTTTTAAAAAAATAATTATAGGTACTGCAAACTTTGAAAATAACTATGGAATTGTAAATAAAAAAAAACTTAATAAAATTGAAAAAAAAAAAATATTCGAAATAAGTAACAAATTTAATATTTCATCATACGATCTTTCAGAAGCATATAATTTAGATTTAGAAAAAATAAATAAGATGACTCCAAAAAATTCAGAAATATATTTTAAGTTATTTCAAAGTATAGCAAAATTAAACATTAAAAAGATATTAAGCTTTCAAAGACTTTTCTTTGGGAAACTAAAATTTGTAATGATACATGGTTTTAAGTTACTTACTAATCTAAATGATAAAAAAAAAATAAATGATTTAAAAAAATTGTCTAAAATTTTGCCCATTGGTATTTCAGTTTATTCACCATCAGAAATTTATGAAGCTTATAAATTACTTAAATTTAAATTAGTACAAGTTCCATTAAATATTCTTGATCAAAGATTTCTGAGCACAAGTATGATTAAATTTTTAAAAAAAAACGAAATTCAATTATGTGTGAGGTCAATATATTTGCAGGGTGTTTTGCTCCAAAATAAAAAATTTATCAAGCTGAATTTCCCTCGTTTTTTCGAAGATTTTACTTTATTTTTCAACAAACTAGGCAATAACTCTAACGATAGAAAAAAAATATTAACTCAATTTATTTTTCAAAATAGAGATATTGATAAGGTAGTTATAGGTATTGATAATTCTAAACAATTTAAAGATTTAATTAAAATTTTAGATAAATTTTATGATTTAAAAAATGTTGATTATTCTAAATTTAAAATTAATAAATTAAAGTTAATTAACCCTTCAAAATGGAGTAAAAATTAAAATTTTAATATTAAAATGATTGAGCTAAATAAAAATAAAATCTCTTCAATCTTAAAAAAAAAATTGATTTAAATAAAAGTTTTACAGAATTACAAAAATGGTCTTAAAGTTAAAAAATAATCTTGAAAATATATTAGTATTTGGTGGTTCAGGCTTACTTGGAAAATGCCTAATAGACAATTATATAGATAAAAAAAAAATACACATAGTATTAAATAAGACAAGAATTATTAACAAAAAAATAAAATTTGTAAGTTTAGCAAATTTTAATTCATTAAAAAATTATATAAAAAAAAATCATATAAAAGTAATTATAAATTTAGCAGGACTTACTAGCATTGAGTTATGTGAAAAAAATGAAAAATTATCAAATAAAATAAATTATATCTTACCAATAAAGCTGGCTAAATTATCAAAGGAAACTAACATAAGATATGTTTTTATATCTACAGATAATTTTAAATTTAAATCTCAAAAATTATCTGAAAATTTAAGCATTACAGCATTAAATAATTATGGTAAGCACAAAAAAAAATCTGAAAAAGATATTCTAAAAATTTACCCTAAATCATTAATTATTAGAACTAATTTTTATTGTGTAGGTAACAAAAAAAGACAATCATTTTCTGATACAATTATTAAAAATATTAAAGCTTTTAAGGAAATTGAATTATTTAAAGACGTATATTATACGCCTATTTATGGAAAATATTTACTCAAATATATATTTGCACTGATTAGAAAAAAAAAATTTGGTATTTTTAATATTTGTAGCAATGAAAAAATTACAAAATATAATTTTGGTCATAAACTATGTGATATATTACACTTGAATAAAAGATTAATTAAATATAATCATTTGAAAAAAAGGAATGATCTTGTTAAGAGGCCCTTTAATATGGCACTTAATAATAGTAAATTAAAAAAGACACTTAACATTAAAATTCCAAGTATAAACTATCAATTAAAAATTATGAAAAATGATTTAAGGCTGCTAAAAAAATGATACCCTATAGTAAACATTATATAGATAAACAAGATATTGACGCCGTAGCAGATATTCTAAGAAATAAAAATATAGCTCAAGGAGAACTTATTGGAAAGTTAGAGGAAAAAATTTCAAAGTATGTTAAAAGCAAATATGCTATTGCTGTAACAAGTTGCTCAGCTGCCTTACATTTATCATCAAGCATTATAGGAATGAAGAATAAAAATGTTGTTACAAGTCCTATAACATTTGCATCTACAGCTAGTAGTGTTTTGCATAGCGGAGGTAAACTAAGGTTTGTTGATATTTCTAGCAGAAATATCAATATTGATTTGGATTATTTTGATAAACTAAACTTTAATGTAAATACAATAATTCCAATCCATTTTTCTGGGGCAGCAGTAGAATTAAAAAATTTTAGAAGAAAATATCCTAAAATAAAAATAATAGAAGACTCGGCCCATGCTCTTGGCGCAAAATACAAGAATGGAGAAATGGTT
>Ga0209425_10005475_pt1 | contig 12455 bp, 10 predicted proteins | sample COG_05_FD_184749 | JGI IMG/M metagenome (GOLD analysis project Ga0209425, IMG submission 184749) | Pelagic Microbial community sample from North Sea - COGITO 998_met_05 (SPAdes) (version 2) | ecosystem: Environmental > Aquatic > Marine > Neritic zone/Coastal water | place: Helgoland, sampling... | reverse complement strand
CTTGCCGGACGAGCCGATTTTTTTCCCGGTATCGGTGATGTTCGTTCTTAGGTACTCCTATGTCGAACGGTTGAAGCAGCCGACGGCGATACGTTGGAACGTTCTTTTTATAAGCTGCGCCCGTAGCTCAACCGGATAGAGCAGCGCACTTCTAATGCGCAGGTTGCAGGTTCGAGTCCTGCCGGGCGTACAACATTGGTTCAGCTTGGTGGTTTAACGCCGGCAAGCAATAGTGCACTGATGATTTGGTGACGTGGCCGAGTGGCTAGGCAAGGGTCTGCAAAACCCTGTACGGCGGTTCGAATCCGCCCGTCACCTCCAAGGGTTTGGTGTGGAAATAGCCACATCAGCCTTAAAACAGCCTCTTTCAGCTTAGCTGAAAGGGGCTTGTTTGTTACAGACTTCGTCTGCGTCACCAGGAAATGACACAATACTGTTGTCAAAACTGATGAACAATCTGATGACGGCCCGTGGGTACAAGAGCAGAGGTGCCCTATGCCCAGTTTATTCAAGCGAGGCGACCGATACTACGTTGCTTTTTATAGTTCCAAAAAAAGCCCACCAAGGAAGCAAGTCTCGCTTCGGGTGAGCGGATATAAGGCGGCCAAAGCCAAGTCAGCCAGTTTAATAGCGCAATACGAAGGCGGGTCGTACTGCCCTTGGGCTCCCTCGGTAGAAGTGAGCCCTGTCTCGCTACAAGGGGCGGCAAAGGAGTTCCTACAAACTCGAAGCAATCTTTCTCCCCAGTCTATCCAGAAGTACCACTCAGTTTTGGGGCAATTTGTTCGTTTTGTAGGAAGCGATGTCCAGGTCAGGGACTGTACAGGGACGATAGTTCAGTCATTCATCGATTCGGGTAATCGAAAACCCATAACGAAGAAGACCTATTCAACAACACTGTCCCCCTTCTTTAATTGGTGTATCGGGATAGGTATGATGAGGACAAACCCAATTAGTTCGATCAGGCTTCCAAGCGTACAAAAGGGATTGCCGAAAACACTATCAGAGGAAGAAGTGTCATGTCTGCTCAAAACAATCGGCAGTTATGATCAGGATAGTAATAGATTCCCCGATGGTACTGTGCTGTGGATGCAACGCGCTGTGCAGGTTGCTTTGGTTCTTGGGCTGCGGGTGTCTGAGCTATGTCAACTTAAATGGGAAGATATTGACTACAAGAACCGGACGATTCGCGTAGGCGGAAGGGCTGGGTTCAAGACAAAGAACTCCAAAACGAGATTGCTACCTCTCACCAAAAACCTCATGGACGTACTTTCAACTTCTAAGACGACTTCGGCTTTCGTTATATCGTCGTCGACAGGTAAAGGCTTGTCTGGGCACTACTTATCGACTCGCTTTAAGTATTTTTGTAGGTTAGCAGACCTACCAAGGCACATATCCTTTCATTCTCTTCGGCACACAACCTGCACTCGGCTAATTCAGTCGGGGGCTTCCCTCGAAGTTGCTCGCCGCTTCATGGGCCACTCCTCAGTCAGTGTCACCCAGAGATACATACACATTTGTGATGAGCAATTCTTCAGGGCAATCGAACATGCAGAATCCAACGAATCAAATTAAGGATCATGGCTCCCATCAAAAAACTGATGTGCATGCAACGGAAATGATCAAGGAAATCGGGGCGGGAATTTGGGACGAGGTGCTAAGATCGAGGCAGAGAATACGGAAGTGGCTTGAGCAAGAGCAATTGGGGACTGTGAAAGCCTACTTATCGCTTCTTCGCGAAGGGAAAACAGAGTTATACGGCAGGCCAACAACATTCGAAATGGCACCCCATTTCCTGGCACCAATTGAGATTGCTGAAGACGATATGAAGGCGGTCGGCTTCATTTACATAGTGTTATTGATAGACGGTTGGCACCAATTCAACAGGTATTTATCGGGTCAACTAGGTGCCGATCAAGATGAGCACGATAGAGAGATCGAGTTGCTATTAACAAAACTGGAGGCCTTCAAGGAAGATAACAAGGCACTGAACAACCACATTGGTGCGTCCAATCAGGTCATACTGAGGTACCGGGAGAAAACGAAGGCCCTTTCCCTTCGTGACGGAAAGCCGACAAGGGAGGACATGTATGACGTGTTAGATGAGACAAAAATGATTAACGGCAAACCCAATTGGTCGGCGATGGGAAGAGTCCTGGGGATTGACGCGAAAACCGCCAAGAAATGGGCGCAGGACCTACGTGTAAATATTAAATAGGGAATTATCCGAAATAACTCGGAATTCGGAATGGCACCCAATTTCTAATAGGCAGCTTGAGAATACAACTACAAATCAGGTCAAGCCAAAATGTCAACGCCAATCAACTTAGTCTTATCAAAACTCAAAAAGGTTTCGGGATGCTACCCATCATGGACTTCTCGCTGTCCAGCGCATCAAGACAATAAGCCCTCACTCTCTATTCGGGCGGGAAAAGACGAAATAGTACTACTTCATTGTCACGCGGGGTGTTCTACGGAGAGCATAGCCGAATCGTTAGGCCTGGAGATGTCAGATCTATTTCCAGGGACACTCGCGTCGACTCGTAGTCTTGAATACACGGCTGATTACACAGACGAAGAAGGAACGCTCATCCATCAGGTCCTCAAATACCGATTGTCAAACGGGGAGAAAACATTTCGACAACGGCAACCGGACGGAAACGGAGGGTGGATATGGAATCTCAAGGATGTTCGGAGGGTCCCATACCGACTTTCACTTGTGCTTGATGCCATCAGCCGAGGAGAAACTGTCTTCATCACAGAAGGCGAGGGAGACGTTCGCACAATCGAGTCTTTTGGACACGTGGCCACCTGCTGCTCAGGGGGCAGCAAATCCTGGAAGCAGGAATTCAGGGATTATTTCGACGGTGCCTACGTGATACTGTGTGGTGACAATGACTCGCCAGGTTTCGATTATCTCCAGTCCGTTGCGAGGAGCTTGACATCAGCAGCATCTATAAAACGAATAGACCTCCCACTGTTGGTCAACGACGTGTCAGAATGGAAGGAAAAAGGAGGAAACAAGGAGGCTTTCGATGGAATGGTGTGTTTCGCTTCAGACTATGAAGTCGAGACTGAACTCCTTGATGGCGACATAGCGCCACCAACAGCGGATCACTATTCACTACCCTTAGGGGAGGGTGAAATGATGAAGATGATTCCGATGTGGGGATATGAGACACCACCTGATAGAACATGGCTCGTGGACCAAGTATTGCCTGAGGGTCACACAACCATTATTGCGGCAGACGGCGGTACGGGAAAGAGCTATTTGGCACTCTGTCTGGCCTTCTGCACCATAAGTGGGCTAGACTTTTTTGGCAGGGAGACCCAGGAAGGCAAAGTGCTGTTTGTTGATTATGAGCTAGATGACATTGAGCATAAACGACGATGGAGCCAGATTTTAGCTGGATTTGGCACTGATCAAAACAATCCTGCACTTATTGGGCAATTCTACTACATACGCCCCAAAGCTCCCCTCAGCGATCCAAGTGTCATTAAGCAAATTGTAGATCTCGTTAGAGAGAATGATATCAAGCTCGTGATTTTGGATTCACTTACCATCGCTCTTGGTGCGGATGCTACAGATCAAAGAGACGTTACGAGAGTCATGAATGGTCTTCGTGAGTGGGGGACGGTACTTGCCATCGATCACGTTAGCGGAAGAGTGGCAAAGGGCAATGTCGATTCTGCCACGCCATTCGGATCGGTGTTCAAGAAGAATATGTCTCGCTCGATGTTGGCGCTAACGAAAGTCGACGGAGGAGGGCAGTTGCTGAGTAGTAACAAGAATAACTTCGGACCGGAGCAAGATCTTATCGCCTACGAGATGACCTTCAGTGACGACGGGAAAATGGTGAGCTTTAAGAGTCGAGAACTAACCCACGAGTCCATGATTGGGGCGCTAGACAAGATCTCGACATATGATATCACCTTCCTCGCCTTGTGCGAACTCTCAGCCGAGAACCCTAATGGATTAGTGAGTGCCTCTGAAATCGTCGGGTGGAGGATTCAGCATGACCAAGAAATATCTGAGCGAACTGCAAGGAATCACTTTTCAACCTTGAAGCGAAGGGGCAAAGCGGAGAATGTCGCGTCTGATCAGTGGAAGCCTATTCTCAAAGACTCATCACTCACTGATCACGCCCCACTAGGGGTAATGAATAGTGATCGACCGGCGAACCCAAGCCAACATATGTTTCAAGAGGGACAAAGGGTCATTTCTCCAAAGGGACATGGTACAATTGTGGAAGCCAAACTTTCGACACAGGGAAAGCTGCCAGTTCGGCGCGACAACTCCATGGATGTAGATTACTTCCTACCTTCCGAGTTGAAGCCGTCTCTGTCGTGAACCAACAATCGTGGATAGATATGAGATATGTCCTAGTTCTCTTAGCGTTGTGCTTGCAGTCACCTTCTGTGTCGACAGCTCAGGTGAATGAGTCAAGGGTGGCCAGTGAAAGAGATAGTCTTCTTGTTCGAATGGATGCATTAAGAGCCGAGGCAGACTCCATTTCAGCATTGATTGACCTGACAAAGAAAGACATTCAACTCCTAGCCCAAGTCCCGCCGGACAGTAGTGAGAGTTTCGTAAAGGGAAAGGCCCATTCTAAAGTCGTCGTGTATTCAGAGCCTTCTTCTCGATCAGTGCCTATCGATACGCTTAATGTTGGGGACGAAGTGGATTTGGTTTCTGTCGTCGAAGGATACATTAAGGGACGGTCATCCAAGGGTGTCGGCTATTTCTTTTCATCGGCTGTTCGGATCGACGATGCTTCTTATGACTGGTTGAAAGAACACCTAGGATCTGAAAGTGCCTTTGCCCTAGTCGAGTCTAGGTTGCGCGTGATGTCCGACAAACAATCAGGCTATGCGAACGAGTTGTTTCTGAGACTGCGTAAATACGAAGGACTCATTCTATGGGTAGAAACTTCATCTGCTAGAGACAAAACTGACATTACCTATTCAGTTGGATCGACTACTGAACAGGCGAAGTCTTATGGGTCTCCATGGCGGCGACTTGAAAGATATGCCAAGCCTGGTGACTTCGTGACCCTGTCCGCACAAAGAGGCGCAGAGAGCGGGGGTGTTTTTGTGGAAATGTTGTACAACGGGGCACAAATTGACTACGCATCTTCTCGCGGGGAATTTGTAATCGCGTCAGCATCTGGCTCCATTCCGAAGAACTAGGTAACCCCCTGCGACTCCGTTGAATTGGAAATCTGCTTCTACTTGATGCGTTGACAGGGTCGGGGAATTTGATTCCGAATAAGCCGTTATTGGTTGACATTACTTGGTCCCGTTTGCTCGTGAAAACCCTCAGGCCAAGGACCTGGTTTTTATACGAGGGATATCGAGTACTTGGCCTGAATTATATGCTCTATTCGAAGACGAATATGGGTCGTGTCACTTGCCTTGAATTTGTTTTCTTAATGCCGACAAAGTGATTTGTGTTTTCTAATAGAGACGAATATGTTGGGCGCACACAATTGGCACTTCAAAGGATTTGATGGCATCGTATAAGGAGCTAAATCGTAATGTTTACGCGGTCATGGCTACTCATTTACTTCAGTTTGCCCCTCAATAGAAGGAGTAGTCGTTACAATCATGTTTGAGCCGCCGGATAGTGATTCCCATAGCGACTGGGGGATTTACGTCTAGCATTCGCTCACTTCAATAGTACGATCTGTCTCGTTTGAACAAAAGAGCCCGCTTCTAATCGGACTAAGTAGGTACCCGAGGAGAGTCCTATGGCGTTGAAGGTGACGGTATGTCTACCTGCGCCCTGGGCAGCCATATGTACAATAGTCGCTACTTGTCGTCCCAACAAACCAGTCAACTGCGCGTCACGGGTGCAGGTAGAACACCTTGCTAACAATCTTCCATTTACCGTCGAACTTGACGAGATTAAAGAAATCCGTGAAACGATGCCCAGTCCAGTTGTCCGCGTCAACACGGACGCTCGCGCATGTACCGACAACGTCAATCGAACTGATTTGCGTCTTAATGTCCTTGGCCGCACCGTTGTTGTCATTCCAGTCAAACAGTCCTTGAATCGGCCCACCGAAAAGATCATTGCCTACATACCCATAAATGGTCGCGCCATCATGGAAGGCTGGCTTCATCGCAGCGCCCTTTCCTGTGCGGGCTCCCTCGATGTAGTGTTGGAGGGACTGCGTGATGGCATTGACTTCGTCGACATATGTTGGCTCGGACATGGATAATCCTCTTGCAGATTGTTTAGGGTTCTTGAAACGAACTCGCTTTTCTAGTGTTGCGAGCGCACGCCTGAAAAACCCCACTGTGAAGAGGTAGTTCCAAGGCCCCTTTTTATTGATCAGTTCTGTTTTGTAGAGACCGATTATGCATTCGGCAAGTGCATTGTCGTAGGAATCGCCACGACTTCCAACTGATGGTTCTATGCCTGCTTCCGCCAGTTTCTCTGTGTATCGGATGGACAGATACTGCACACCCCGATCGCTATGGTGAACCAGCTTTTCGTGCTGCGCTTGTGGTTAATATTTGAGCACACTGCGAGTCTGAGATCCCTTGTCGCTCGTGACGGTCACGAAGTAGACTCCACTTGTAAAGTCTTTTAGGTCGACCGGCAGGTCTATGAGCCCGCCAGGAAGCACAACACTTTTGACTGAGAGTCTTTCGCCAAGCACATTGTACAGTGAAACCGTTGCCATGGTAGGGGACACCGTGCTAACTCTCACTGAGAAGGGCCCGGTAGTTGGATTGGGGTAGACAGTTTCTATCTGAAGCCGCTGTGGGAGAGGCTCATTTTCCACATGTGTAGCCGTTCCAAACAACCTACCGGCAAGAGATTGGTCAAGTAAAAATGGATTGATGTTGCCTTGGTGCTTACGGATCAACCCGCTTCTGCGAATCTCTTTTCCAGAAGGAACGTCGGTTGCTGCCCAGGCAACAAGCGTCTGCTTTTGGCCATCAAAAAAGGAGGTGTTTGCCGCTTGTGAATAGATCGTATTGAAATAAAACACTGCGTGTGCTACATCTCCCTTAACTGATTCACGGGGTTCAAACCTACCTGACGCATACTCACTATATGTGTCAATATCTGAAGTAGGAATAGTTGTTTGAGACGATGCCCCCATAAACCAAGTCTGGGTTTGGTCATCGGGAATCTCGGCGTACGGATGATTACTTCGGGTTGAATTGACGTTGTCCTTCGCAGGAAAAAGGAAGTGCATATCGCCTCGTTGAGGTTCGCTTGCAGCACCCATGCTTTGGGGCCACGAATGTTCGGCATTAATACCACCGTTAAACATGACGGTACTTGCATCACCACTTGAATATGCAACTGCAAATCCCGTATAAATGCCCCGTACAAACCCATCTGAATCTAGATCAACTTTTGAGTACATCGTGTCGCGAGCAACGTCATAACCCAGCGTTTTGGCGGGTGTATACGCACCCTGTAAGCTCTCCAGAAGCGCGGTGCCAGCCTCTCCGTCAAAAAGCTTACCCGATACCCCAACAAAGAGATCGCGACTCACGGACAATCCCTCTGCGTCGGTGGCGGTTACCGTAAATCGGTAAATATCAGGCGTGATACTGGTAGTCCAAACGAAGGCCGAGTTTACGATGCTGGCATCTAGATTGGAGGGCTGAACTGAGTATGACGAAATGGGCAATCCTTCGGGGTCGAACACTGTAAATGGCAATGAAATTGAGGTACTTCCATTTACTAACGTATCTGGTGGAGCTACCGTAAATACTGGTGTTCGAGCTTGAATAGCGGATGTCACAGTGATGGTAACCGAAATAGATGCCGTGTCGGCACCATCAGAAACTGTTACCGTAAATGTATTTGTACCAACGTGATTTTCGAGGGGAGTCCAAGTGAAGACTCCTGATGCAGTATCAATGACTGAACCTACTGGAAGACCGATACCTCCAAAAGAAAGTGGGTCAGAATTAGCATCCGTTGCAGTGTACTGTATTTGAACTTCAGTTCCAGCAACGGCAGAACTTGCTAAAACAGGTGAGACAAATTCAGGAAAGGAATTGCCTCCACCATCCGTGACCGTAAATACGTTTGCGAATGATTGTCTAGAAGCTGAACAGGTCCAGTTGGATTTATTTCCAATTTCTGACAAAAGATCTGATTTTGACCCAGAAGTCGATCCAGTATATCGGTGATTATTTCCAGTGCATTCGGCTACAGCGACAGCAGTTGAACCATTTACCAATCCCGTGGGAAGGGCTGAGGTATTCGAAGTGGTGGCATCAGATTGCCAAATCCCGTCCCCTTCAAAATTAAGTCCATAGATAAACGCAGGGGACGCAATAGTGCCTTGGAAAGCTAACAGTTGATCTCCAGACTCAGAAAACCGTGGCGCACCACCTACGGTATCAATAATGACTACAGTGCCTTTGGAAATCGTACCAGTAGCCGTGTAGAATAACTCATCTTCATTTGTACGAAACGCACCAGATGCGAGCCACCCATGATCCACAAACCCGATAACCGTTCCTTGTGGTATATCTACGAGCGCGACAAAGGCAAATTCATCAGGGTTAACAGCGTTGGCTCCAATAATGGCAATGTCACCGACAGAAAGTGTCTGTGCACTTGCAAGTGGTAACCTGAATAGAAACGCTAGAATTAGAAGAAAAGAAAACTTTGTCATAACCGTCAACAATTATTTATTGACTAGGAATTATGAATCCTTTCCGTCAGTGTCAAGGGGGAAACCCCACATTATGCACATGGACCAAAGATTAGAAATTCAACACCTAGTGGCTCAAGCCATTGACGCCAAGTGTAGAAGAGGCGAGATGCTTGAAGTATTCCGCCTGTCAGAGCGATTAATATCTCTCGCGTCAAATGATCCGAGGGTTAAGGAGCTAATCCACCTTCTGGTTGCCACGCCCGGAGAAGACGAAGAGGCTTACGTGGACTATCTAAAAGACTTGGCTATCTAGAAAACTGAGTTCATAAAAATAGGGCGCGTATCAGAAGGGGGTAGCCGTCACTCTAGACGGTCTTCGTTACCCCCAAACCACCCCCAATTCTAGTAGAAAGAACGTGCATTTATCTGGTTAGGTCGACGGAAAGTAGTGGGTAAAGATTGGTGATGGAATTAGGCCGAGAGTCTTGAAGGACGCTGCATCATTACAAATGCCCATAGAATATTGTTCTTCCTGTTCGTACGGACTGGGCTAGATCAAGGAGGTTTTCGATCTTCACGATCTTCCAATTTTCGCCAGATTCTCCAGAGTCGATCTTCCACATCATTAACTCCAGATGCGGAGCGGTTACCCCACCTCTACTAGATGTGTACACCCTCAACCTCAGAACATTAGGCTCTTGACCTATTACCAAGGTTGAGTCCAGCTGTAATTCTCTGGAACCGAAACTGCTGAACAACCAAGAGATATCGTAGCTATTAATTTCGACATTCGATTCTCCATACTGCCACCATTCGCTAATCCAGTTCCGTATGCGATCCACTGCAGCCTCTTCAAAGGACTCAACCGACGAAATAACCGTCTCCCCCATAGATGTAGATGATTCCAGCATTTGTTTCTGGAGACGGTACATCGGACTATTTTGATCGAGTTGTTGGACCTCTTTGTCAACTCTAACTCTGATACTGTCCAACTGATATGTCATCTCTGCAACGACTTCATTTGTGACTATCTCAGCCCATTGACGAGATATATTGCTCAAATCCACATATTTCTCTAGCCCATCAAGATCTCTGTTGTTTAGGGATTCCAATAGCCCCAAGAGCTCCTCTTCTCCCGGCTCTTTTTCCGCCTGACCAGAACACCCAACCAATTGAACTAGGAGTAGTGGGATGAGAAGGACATAATTCAACCACGCGGGAATAAGAGTGAAAGCAGCTACGGTAGTGTCTCTCAACTTTGTGTCCTGAAAAGATTTACTTGTAAGTCGCTATGCCTCGTTTCCAAAAAAAGGACACTGGGCGAAATGGTTAGGTCGTATTCATAAAGAAAAGCTCCACCACCACTTGACCTGACACCTGAAAGCGTCAACATCCTCTCAGTTTCATTTGTCACATTATTTCTTCGTTCCCAATCCCGGCAATTGACGTCGGTAATCTGCCAGACGGAATCCCAACGGCCTTCCAACTGAAACTCACCGGCAATATCGGCGCAGTCCTCAAGCGGAAGCGCAATTTGATGAAAGGTATAGTTTGCAATCAAACACAAAATATCCTCCTGTATGGTTTCTCTTTATAGTGTTGTGGCTAGGCTCGGCATTCTTGGTTGGTAATTGTGCGGCTCAGCGCGATGAGTCACAAACGGGCTTTTTCCTACTGAGTCTTGCGTTTAGCCCACTAGTCGGATTTGCAGTTTTACTTATTATGGCGAACAAGAAACATTGACACTCTCTGATGCGATTGGACTAGTTTATGGGGTTGGTGCCGTTATCTCCGGAGTACTCCTTGTGGCTACTGGACAGTTTCTCAACGTTATCAGCCTAATTGAGTTAAACACTAAAAAAACAGCATTAATAACCGAACGAATTCTGGAGGCCTTGAAGTACCCTTCTCGTTCGTTTTGAAGCAGGAGACTTCGTTGAAACGTAGAAATCATTATGCTGAAGTGACTATCTACTTACTTCCAGAAGCGCAATGAAACGCAGAAAGCCGCGAAAACCCCTCGCTGAGTACCGCCCTGATTTAGCATTACAGTGGCATCCTACTCGGAACGGGCAACTAACCCCAATGGATGTAGGGACTGGAACGAAAAGAAAAGTATGGTGGAAATGCCCAGAAGGAGATGATCACGAATGGGAGGCTTCAATTAGCAGTCGAGCAAGCGGTAGAGGCTGTCCGTTCTGTGCAGGATACGGGGTTTCCTACACAAATTCTCTGGCCGAAACGTATCCAGAGGTTGCTGCAGAATGGCATCCCACAAAGAATGGCTCACTTACTCCACGGGATATTGTTCACGGGTCGGACAAAAGAGTATTCTGGAAATGTCCCAAGGGAGAGGATCATGAATGGGAGGCGGTCATCGTTTCACGAACACGACTTGGCTCGGGTTGTCCACAGTGTAGAGGCTTGGTTGCTTCAGAGGATAACAACCTTGCAGATGCACATCCAGAACTAGCTGCGCAATGGCACCCATCAAAAAATGGAAGCCTTGAGCCATTTGAGGTAACTTCCAAATCCAAAAAGAAAGTATGGTGGAAGTGCCCTAGGGGTATTGATCACATATGGCAGGCTGTTGTTGGAAGCCGTGCCGCTGGTCGTGGTTGTCCTTTTTGCGCTAACCAGAGACTATCCGTAACGAATAGGTTGTCATCTATCCGCCCTGACTTGGTAAGTGAATGGCATCCTATCAAAAATGGGAATTTGACTCCAGATGATATTACTGCGGGAGGTGGGCACGTAAAGCACTGGTGGCAATGCTTAACTACATCACATCACGAATGGCAGGCAACGGCTTCGGATAGAATAGCGGATCACGGTTGCCCCTATTGCTCAGGAAATAAGTTAGCTCCCGAAAACTCAGTTGCAGCCGTATCTCCAGAGCTAGTAGAAGAATGGGACTACGAGAAGAACGCACCGGTTAGACCGAATCAAGTATCTAGAGGGTCCAATGTAAAGTATTGGTGGAGGTGTAAGGCCGACCCGACGCACTTATGGGATGCAGCACCTCATTCCAGAACGAATGGACACGGCTGTCCTGAGTGTACTCGCCCGTTTCGGAGTTCAAAGGGAGAAATGAAGTTGCTTGAACTCATTAGAAGGGAATTTCCAGAAGTCGAGGTGATTCATCATGCCAAACCAGTTTGGTTGGGGAGGATGCACTTTGACATATACCTTCCGGACATAGGGGTGGCGATAGAGTATCAGGGTCGACAACACCTAGAGCCCGTAGAGTTCTTTGGAGGGGAAAAGTCCTTCGAGCTTCAGAAGAAGAGAGATATAAGGAAGCGAGAACTTTGTGAGGCTAACAACTGCTACCTTTTCGAATATGCGAAGGGTTGGAGCTTGGATAGGCTTTTGGGAGAAATAGAATCTGTAATCAAGTCAACCCCATCGTAAAGTAGCGCCAGCGAACCTCACCACGCGGCTTACAATATTCCTACGCCATAAATCTCAATTGCTTTTTTTTGGATCTGGATGAAGCTCGTATGACTTTCTCAGACAGTCTGGAAAACCCATGTTGAAAAATAGCGCTCGTATCAGAAGGGGGTAGCCTGCTTGTCTAGATTCAAAAAGTACCCCCCTGCCCCCTCTTGGGATTAGTGCTGTAAGAAGGCTACATTGAGTAGCGATTGACGACCTACTGTTGTCAAAACTGATGAAACATTAACCAACCACTGGTTCACTCATCAGGCGAGGCTGTTGGAGGCCAACGAGTTATACGCCTATCCCGAGTGGCTAGGCAAGGGTCTGCAAAACCCTGTACGGCGGTTCGAATCCGCCCGTCACCTCCAAGGGTTT
>Ga0209425_10005469_pt1 | contig 12461 bp, 12 predicted proteins | sample COG_05_FD_184749 | JGI IMG/M metagenome (GOLD analysis project Ga0209425, IMG submission 184749) | Pelagic Microbial community sample from North Sea - COGITO 998_met_05 (SPAdes) (version 2) | ecosystem: Environmental > Aquatic > Marine > Neritic zone/Coastal water | place: Helgoland, sampling... | reverse complement strand
GGATGATTTCAGTAGGGAAGCGGTGACGCTTATAGAGTCGATTTGATGTATTCATAGGTTGAATATATCAAATTTATGGAGTTAACTTGTCAATACCTTTAAATGTTCAAAACTGCTTTAAAAATCAAAAATAGTGTTACTATTGACGCTGATCACTTATCATAAAAGAGAAGTACTAAGTGGCCATTATTAGTTAAATCAAAAGGAGAAGTGTAGTGAGAATTTTAGCAAAAACAGTGGCTGTCATGATGTTGATCCTTTCTATGGCAAATCTTACTTTAATGCAAGCTAATGCCCAAACTGGAACAGGTGCTGGAACTATTGCCGGCGTATCAACAGCTACCGCAGTTATTGTAGGTGGAGTCATAATCGCGGGCGTTATTATTGCTGCAGCAATTGATGATGATGACCCTTTGCCAGTGACGGTGATTTCTACGACTACAACTACGACTACGACTACTCAAGGTTCTAGTAGTACGACTACCACGACCACAAATTGATAGTTTAATTTCATAATTAAAAAGGGCGGCTTGGCCGCCTTTTTTATTCGTGAATAAAGCGCTTGGTCTTCATAAACTGGCGATAAAATTCATATGAGTTTGGCTCCCTATCTTGTGTATTTGTTCCCGTAGAGGAAACTTTTTTTCATAATTTAAATAATGATTAAATTATGCAGAGAATGATCATTAACTCTCAATTAAATATTTTTTAAGCTTATGTTCAACCGGGTTAATGAAGTTCTAGTTTGCCTCTAATGTCCGCTTCTGGCAGAAAACAGACATTAGGGTGAAAGGGGGAGAGTCATCTTTATGAATAAGTAAGAGTATTAAAAGAGGTGTTAACTTAATTAACTAAACTAAATTTTCTTCGAATTAGTCATGCTAGTTAGCCTTTTATTTCTAATAAAACACAAACTCAAATAACCGGAAGTTCAAAACTTAAAATTTACACGGATTTAGCAGATTTGCGTGTGAGTAATAATGCGATCAAACTTCCTATGCCACACAGTCCAACTACAATTGACATATAAAAATCAGTGCCGTCATATAAATTACTCACTAGCAGACTAAGAAGTGCACCTAAACCAAATTGTGCGGCTACTGCCAAGCCGGCTGCTGCACCGGCATTATCTGGATAGAGTCGCATTAAGCTGGCTATACAGTTTGCACCTAATACACCTGTACAACTAATAAACCCGAAGAGCCCTAAAATCACTAACCATATACCACCAATTCCTGTAAATCCGGAGAACAGTAAGAGTAGCCCAGAAAAACCGCAAAGTAAGGCGAAATAATTGAGCATATTTTGAGTGCCAACCACTGTGACCAATCTTGCGTTCAGAATGACTAAGGCCATTACACCAATAATATTAAGGCTGAAAACCCAGGCATACTGTTGTGGAGTTAGTCCGAAAAAATCAATAAAGACGAAAGAAGATACGGTGAGGTAAGCAAACATGCCGGCAAAGCAAATCGACATGCAGAGAATATAGCCAAGTGCTTTTATTTCACACATTATTTTTAAATAAGCCAGATAAACGCCAGCAATACTGCTTTTACGGCTATTACCCTGGTGAGTTTCTGGAATCTTTAATACAGTCAGAAAGAGTAGTACCGCGCTATAGGCAATCAAGCCTGCAAATAGCCAACGCCATGTACCAATCAATAAAACATAGCTGGCTAGTAAAGGAGCTGAGAGGGTGGCTAACATTGTCACCAAATGCATCAATGAAAGCGCGCGAGCCGCTTCATGGACAGGGAAAATATCACGAATGATAGCTCTTCCTATTACAGTAGCAGAAGCACCGCCTAAGGCCTGAATAAACCGCCAGATAAGCAGGTTTTCTGCTGTATTCACTTGCATGCAAGCTATGCTGGCAAAAAGGTACAAAGTAATGCCGCCGATCAGTAGTTTCTGTCTGCCGTACTTGTCTGATAAGGGGCCATAAAACAGCAAACCTATAAACAATCCTATAAGGAAGGAAGTCACTGATTGTTGGGCAATCGTTTCTGTTGTGGAGAGATCCCTGGCAATTGCCGGCAAAGCTGGCAAATACATATCTATACTCAATGGCCCAAATGCCTGTAATCCGGCGAGCAAAGGAATAAGACGATGTGGTTTAGCAAGATTATGCAACTGTTAGCTACTCAAATTTAGACAATATTAGTGCTGAGTTTGGTTTTTTCTGTAAGTGTTAGGGGTTAGACCTGTCTGAGCTTTAAAGAATCTTGAAAAGTATGCAGGATCATTAAAGCCTAATTCATAAGAAATTTTATTACTGCTTAAATTGCTGAAAGTCAGCATACGTTTAACTTCTTGCAGTAAGCGCTCTCTAATAATTTTTTTTGGTGAGCTGTTAGAAATACGCTTGCAGATTTGGTAGAGCCTGCTTTCGGAAACGCCTATGGATCGAGTGTAGTCAGAAAGATGCCAATGCTCTTGTAGATGGGCTTCGATTTCATGACTAAATCGGTGGAAAAGTCTTAGATCTTCATTGTTGACTATACTGCTTTCAACTTGACGGCTACTTAAACGCGCAATTTGAATAATAAGCAGATAAACAAAATTTTCTAGTACTAGGGGTTTAGCTGGAGAATCTGAAAGCCATTCATCTTTTATGTTTTCTAATAATTGCTGAATAAGATTCCATTGTTTTTGTTGTTCTACCTGCATATTGTCTGAAGTCAGACAAATTCCTCTATTGAGGTTCAATTCTGAATCCAGTTGCAAGCCGCGTTTCATTAAATCCCAAATTATAGATTGTCGGATGGTGAGAACGTGTCCACCAGCATTTTGCATTGATTGAAAAGAGTGTGGGATAGCTGGAGGTGTAAAGAATAAACTAGGCCCCTGAACTTGATAAAGCTTATCGTCGATATGGAAGTTTATATCACCAGTTTCGATGTAATGAATTTGAAAATACTGAGCATGACGATGCACAGGCATGTCGCGGCCAAAGAAAACAGCTAGATTATCTAAAGCATCATAATGAATGGCTGCGTCAATATAACGTCGGTCATAATCTTCACCAATATTTATATTGGGAATCCAGCCGGAAGAAGCTTGTTGTTTTTTATTTGTTACTTGTTGAGTCATAACTATTTAAAAAGTTGAAGTTCAGAATGCTTTTTATATCTATAAAAAGAAAAGCTACTAACTAAAATAGCGTAACATGGCGCAATAAAACATGAGTAAGCGCCAGTTTAAAAATAAAAGAAAAATAAAAAAAAATAAAAAATAGGCTTGAGTTGTAGGAAGAAGGGTATAAGCTCCCTTCTTCCTTAATATTGAAGTTTAATCCGCTACTATTTATTCTTATTCCACTTCGTCATAAGGCAGGCCCACATAATTTTCTGCAACAACCCTTAAGCCAGTTTCAGTGCCAGTAAAATAATCAAGTTCACTTTTTTGTACGCCTAGCTCAAAAGTATTATCTGATAACTTATGAAGCATAGTCGTCATCCACCATGAAAAATGTTCAGCTTTCCAGATTCGTTTTAGACAAAGTTTTGAGTATTGTTCGATAGCTTCGGGTTTGTTTTCTTTGTATACCTTCAGCATTATGCGGTAAAGATAATTCACATCACTGCTGGCAAGATTTAAACCCTTTGCGCCTGTAGGAGGAACGATATGTGCGGCGTCACCCACCAGAAAAAGATGACCATATTGCATAGGCTCAGTAATAAAGCTACGTAATGGAGCTATACTTTTTTCTATAGATGGTCCAGTCACCAAATTGTCTCTTATGCTTTCAGGTAAACGACTTCTTAGTTCTTCCCAAAAGCGATCATCTGACCAGTCTTCAACTTTTTCATCCATATTGACATCAACATAATAGCGGCTACGAGTTTCAGAGCGCATACTGCAAAGAAAAAAGCCTCTATCACTGGTGCCATAGATAAGTTCATCCGAAATCGGAGGAGTATCTGAAAGCACGCCTAGCCAGCCAACATTATAAAGTTTTTCATGTTCTGTTCTCATATCTTCTGGAATGGTTTTGCGTGAAACACCATGGAAGCCATCACAGCCAGCAACATAGTCACAATCAATTCTCTCTTCAGTACCTTCTTTGCTGGTAAACGTCACATAAGGAGCATCTGTTTTTGGATCATGAATTTCGACATCACTCACTTCGTAGATAGTTTGAGCGCTAGAAGCATCTCGAGCATCCATTAAATCTTTAGTGATTTCAGTTTGACCGTAAACAACAACTTGTTTGCCGCCGCTATACTTTTTCAAATCTACTCTTCTGATTATCCCATCAAAAGCAATTTCAAAACCGTCGTGAACCAGGCCTTCTTTTTGCATTCTGTCATAGACGCCAGCCTCTCGAACCATCTCAACAAAGCCTTCTTCGAGTAAGCCGGCACGAATTCGGCCTAAAACATGGTCAGGTGTCACTCTTTCAATAATAATATTGTCGATGCCTGCATTGTGTAAAAGTTGCCCCAACAATAGTCCTGAAGGTCCAGAACCTATAATTGCTACTTGAGTTTTCATATTACGGTTATCTCCTTAAATTTTATTTCAGCGACAATGAGTATTAATCAATTAGCTGCATTCAGTTGTAGTTCTAAATCATGCAATACCTTGTAACAATTCAGAACTTTGCCAACACTGGAATTTGGTTCACGGCCTTCTTTTATTGCTGAAAAAAATTCGCGATCCTGTAACTCTATACCATTCATTGATACATCAACTTGAGAAACATCAATCGCTTCTTCTTTGCCAGTAAACAAGTCGTCATAACGCGCAATATAAGTGCCGTTATCACAGATGTATCTGAAGAAAGTACCTAAAGGGCCATCGTTATTGAAGGACAGCGATAAGGTGCAAAGAGCGCCTGAGCTTGATTTCAATTGGATGGACATATCCATTGAGATGCCAAGTTCAGGGTGGATAGGGCCTTGTACTGCATTTGCCTGAATGACTTCTTCACCAGTTTGATAGCGGAATAAATCCACGGTATGCGCTGCATGATGCCATAACAAGTGGTCAGTCCATGAGCGAGGTTCACCTAAAGCATTCATGTTGCTGCGCCTAAAAAAGTAAGTCTGCACATCCATTTGCTGTATGTTGATTTCACCCGCTTGGATTTTGTCATGCACCCATTGGTGAGAAGGGTTGAAACGACGCGTATGCCCAACCATACATATAAGCCCCGTTTTTTCTTGAACATCTTGTACTTCTTCGGCTTCTTGCCAGCTATCAGCAAGTGGAATCTCTACTTGCACATTGACTCCGGCGTTCATACATTGAATAGCTTGAGCTGCATGCATCTGAGTTGGCGTACAAAGAATCACGGCATCTAAGTCAGGTAATTCAAGTGCATCAGCTAAATCAGTGCAGACATGCGGGACATTATATTTATCAGCAACAGCTTGAGCTTTCTCAAGACTACGACCAATCAATGAAACGACATTTATACCGTCGATGTTAGCGATGCCATCCAGATGTTTAATACCGAAGGCTCCTGGTCCCGCAATTGCAACATTCATTATTTATGTAACTCCTACTATTGTTATACGACTAAATTATAGAATCAGTTCTGAGTTTATTTATTTTCCAAAATTAAATGGCCTACTGCCGTATTTGATGCCGGCACATGATAAAAGCGATGTTTTTCAGTGACTTCATCATTTAGCGCACCACGCATAATTAACCACATAACTAACTCTACGCCTTCTGAACCAGCTTCACGTACATAATCTATATGTGGCACTCTAGCTTGCGCTTCTGGGTCGTTGACAAGCTTATCTAGAAAATCATTATCAAACTCTTTATTGATTAAACCTGCCCTAGGTCCTTGTAACTGGTGGCTCATGCCGCCAGTACCCCAAACCTGTACATTCAGATCCTCATCAAAACTTTCAACAGCTTTGCGTAAGGCTTTGCCAAGGTCATAACAACGTTGCCCTGAGGGTGGCGGATAAAGGACGACATTGACCGCTAAGGGGATCACTTTGCAGGGCCATGCATTGGTTTCTCCGAACATCAGCGATAAAGGCACAGTCAGGCCATGATCAACGTCCATAGTGTTAACTATTGTTAAATCAAAATTATCGGTAATTACTGATTGAGCAATATGTGAAGCCAATTCTTGATGGCAATAAACATCAGGAACGGGTCTTGGTCCCCAGCCTTCATCAGCCGATTTGTATTTTTCACCACAACCTAAGGCGAATGTTGGAATTAAATCCAAGCTAAAAGCTGTCGCATGGTCGTTATAAACGAGAATAATGACATCGGGTTTTTGTTCTTTAATCCATTGCTTAGAAAAGTCATACCCAGCAAAGACGGGTTTCCAATATTCTTCATTGGCTTTGCCATTATCAAGGGCTGCGCCGATGGCAGGAACGTGTGAGGTGCTAACGCCGGCAGTTATTTTAGCCATTATGTTTCTCCTTGCTTTTCTTCATTCTTATAAAGATTACCTTCTGGAGATCTGCCGCCATCCAGCATCATTTGTGCATATTCTGGTTGAGTCATGCCAGTCATAGTTGCGGCTGCAAACTGGAAACTAAGACCATCAGTTGAAAATATTTTTGCCAGAAAATAAACATTACCGCCTAAAGACATCATCCTGTTGTAGTCGCGATCAAGCACAGCTTGTTTTTGTTCTTCTGTCATCGGCCATTCATCAAGATAAGCCCGTTCGTCAGCTTTGAAGCGTTCACGGTGTTCAGCTTGCATAAGAGACATGGCAAATTGATTTATATGAAAGCCAATACGTGCCATATCGGCATCGAAGATAGTGGTTCCAGGAATATCTGAGTAAGGTTTATCTAATGCCATTAGGGTTCTCTCTTATTGTGTAATATATTTCTTTTTAACTATCTTTTTCTTAATCAATTTCGTCCGACCAATAAAGCCGCATTGGGTTATCAATCAATAGTTTATTTTGTAACTCGTTTGTTGGTGCTATATGCGGTATTACATCGACTAAGTGTCCGTCATCTGGCATATGATTTTTCATATTTGGATGTGGCCAGTCTGTGCCCCATAAAACTCGGTCGGGGAAAGATTCGACAATATGTCTCGCAAAAGGAATCACATCACTGTAATGGGGAGGGCCTTCCAGTGATAAGCGTTCAGGGCAGCTCACCTTAGACCAGAAGTTAGTGTTTTCTGCCATTAACTTTACGAAGAGCCCAAACTCAGCACCATCAACTGGCTTGCTTACATCTGGCCGGCCCATATGATCGACCACTACGGTAGTCGGTAAGCCGGTAAAGAAATCATAAAGTTCAGGTAGCTCTCCTGCTTCAAAATAAATCACAATATGCCAGCCCAGGGCTTTTATACGTCCGGCTATTTCATGCAAACTGTCGAATGGCAAAGCATCTACTAAGCGTTTAACAAAATTGAATCTGACGCCACGAACGCCTGCTGCATGGAGTCTTTCAAGTTCTTCATCGCTAACAGACTGATCAACTGTTGCAACACCGCGAGCTTTGCCATCAGAATGCTGCAAAGCATCGACCAGTGCTCTGTTGTCGGTACCATGACAGGTGGCTTGCACGATGATATTGCGTGTAAAGCCTAGTTGATCGCGTAATTCCCATAGTTTTTCTTTAGGAGCATCGCAAGGGGTGTACTTTCGTTTCTGAGCGTATGGGAATATGTCACCAGGACCAAACACATGGCAATGTGCATCAACAGCGCCTGCTGGAGGAACAAAACTTGGTTTGCTTGGAGCCGGATGGAAAGCTAACCAATCAGGGTCTGCTGTAAATTGACTCATTTTTTTATTACTTCTTATCTTGTCCAAATGGTATCAAGTCGAGAGTTATAGACGCCTTGATTTGAAATAAATTTATCCGTGTTTCAAGCGTTTATTTACCTTGTTCTTTTAATAAAGCGTCGAGACGCGGGTAGACTCGCCTTGCATTGCCTTCAAAAACTTTGTGGCGATATTCGGTTGAAAGATCAAGCGCTTCAATATAACGTTTGGTGTCATCAAAATAATGACCGGTTTCCGGGTCGATCCCTCGCACAGCACCAACCATTTCGGAACCAAAAAGAATGTTGTCTATATCGATAACCTGAAACAACAAATCAATACCTGGCTGGTGATAAACACAGGTGTCGAAATAAACATTTTTCATCACATGGTCTTTTAGATTCGGTTTTTCCAACATGTCTGCCAACCCTCTATAGCGGCCCCAATGGTAGGGCACTGCTCCACCACCATGTGGAATAATGAAGCGCAGGTCAGGAAAGTCTGTAAACAGATCGCCTTGTAGGAATTGCATAAATGCAGTGGTGTCTGCATTAATATAATGGGCACCCGTTGCATGGAAATTAGTATTGCAGGAGCCGGAAACATGGATCATTGCAGGCACATCCAGCTCAACCATTTTTTCAAAAAAAGGATACCAACTTGGATCAGTTAAGGGCTGGGATGTCCAATTTCCACCAGAAGGATCAGGGTTGAGATTGCAGCCAATAAACCCTAGATCATTAACACAACGCTCCAACTCTGCAATTGAATGCTCAATAGATACTCCAGGAGATTGTGGTAATTGGCATACGCCAACAAAATAATCAGGGTAGAGGTCAACGACGCGTTTTATTAAAGTATTGCAGGCCTCAGTCCATTGTTGTGAAACAGCATTGTCACCTAAATGGTGAGCCATAGCAGATGCGCGAGGTGAAAAAATAGTCATATCCGCGCCGCGTTCACGCAATAGTCTTAGCTGGTTAAGCTCAATACTTTCACGGATCTCGTCATCTCCGATTTTTGGCACTTCAGGCAAAACTTTGCCGGATGCAAATGCCTCTAGCTGGGATTCACGGAAGTCTTGATGAGGAGCAGGTGCCGTGGTGTAGTGGCCGTGACAATCTATTATTAGTGTCATATTGCTAATCTCGTTTTATAGCCTGGTTAAGTTCATCAGGAATAAGAACATCTCCGCGCATAAGTAAACGCGCTGTGCGTAATAGGGATACGCGTTTAATATCAGGCTGTGTTGAACTCTTATCAAGCTCAATCTCAACGCTGAAAAAACCTATCGGATGTTCAATATCCAACATATGTACTGAATTATCAGGCTTAATATTGGCGAGTGATTCAGCAACAGTGCCGGGCAAAATACAAGCCGTTGCTACACTTGCGGCTCCGAGCACACCAATAGCCTCATGTACTCGATGAGGAATAAAAGTCCGTGTCGTTATGGCACCATTGTGAAGAGGCTCTGCAATTAGTGACATTTTTGGTACTGTTTTCTGGCTTACATCGCCAAGATTCATGGCCTCTCCAAGCTGCAGACGAATACTCTCAATACGTTGTTTGAGCTGTTCATCGGCTTCTAGCTCTTGTGGAGTTTCATAACCTGTTTTACCAAGGTCTTTTGCTCTAATTAAGACAACTGGCATGCCGTTATCTATGCAGGTCACATCTATACCATCTATATGGTCAATCAAATTTCCTGTTGGTAGTAAGTGACCACAACTAGACCCGGCGATATCGAGAAATTCGATTAAAACCGGTGCTGCTGTTCCAGGGACGCCATCAATTCGTGCATCACCGCTATATTCAACTTTACCACCTGGTGTTTGTACTTGGGCAATTGCAATGCCGCCACTATTCACCATATGAATGCGCACATTTGTTTTATCTTCGTTAGCGCTAATAAGCCCTTGTTCTATTGCAAAAGGCCCAACCCCCGCCAACATATTGCCACAATTTTGAGAATCACTGACTAAAGCTTGATCGACAGAAACTTGTAAAAAAAGGTAATCGACATCAGCGTCTGGATGAATAGACGCTTTTACAATTGCGATTTTACTGGTTAATGGGTGAGCACCACCTAGGCCATCTATTTGCCTATCATCAGGAGATCCCATTGCCGCCAGAAGGATGTTGTTTCGTATTGCTTGATCATCAGGAAGCTGGTCAGCTAAAAAAAACAAACCTTTGGAGGTGCCTCCACGCATTAATGAACAGGGTATAGCTGTTTGCATTGTTATCTAGAATCCTTCCATGTTTCGTAATCAATGTAAGTTAAGCCCTTATCAGCAAGACGTTCACGCATGTTGTAAATATCCAAACCAAGCTCACCACTAGCCAGACGCTCACGTTTGGCAGTTTCGTTAGATTCACGTGCTTGTGCATTCTTTAATGTGCTTTCTACATCTTGTTGGTGTACAACGACCACACCATCATCATCTGCCACAATTAAATCACCTGGATTAACCAAAGCGCCGCCACAAACGATGGGAATATTTACATTTGCGGTTGTTTCTTTCACGGTGCCTTGTGCATAAACCGTTTTTGACCAGACGGGGAATTGCATTTCAGTTAGGGTAGCAATATCACGTACCCCAGCGTTCATAATGAGCCCTCGGACCCCTTGGGCACGCAAAGATTCTGCAAGCAAATCACCGAAGTAGCCATCTGAACAGGGGCTGGTTGGAGTGACCACTAAGATATCACCTTCACGACACTGCTCCACGGCAGCATGAATCATCCAGTTGTCCCCTGGGGCAACTTCACAGGTGACCGCTGTTCCGACAATTTCTGCTGGTCTGTAGATTGGTTTGATATCTGCCGACATTAAACCTTTACGGCCTTGAGCTTCGTGGACAGTAGCTATACCAAGTTTGGAGAATTGCTCAACTAAGACACTATCTACACGAGGAGGGTTGGTAACGACTATTGACATATTTAGACTCTGAGTAAGGGTTTAGCATGGAAGTAAAATTGTAAGCAAATAAGATTGCTAAGTGTTTTTTGAAAATGAATGTTGTGTATCTACTTTCTCATTTATACATAGCCAGCCAATATAGATGGACGACCAGGACAATTCAAATAAAATTTAAGCCCCTTAACATTACTTTTTGATATAGACTCTATAAATTATAAATTTATCTGGAGAGCTAAGTGTCCGCAGAAATGTCGAATTTAAGGCATTTACGAGTTTTTCTTGAGGTGCTTGATTCAAGAAGTATTAGTAAATCATCTGACAAAGTTTATCTTTCACAATCAGCTATTACCCAAGCTATAGCCAAGCTGGAAGATGACTTAAATACGAGCTTATTTCACCGGCAAAGCGATGGAATGCTGCCAACTGAGACAGGTTTGATATTCGAATTCAGAGTACGCAGAGCATTAAGGCTGATTTTGTCAGGCTTACAAGGAATATCACGTATTAACGATGGCAAAGTGATAAAGCCTTCACAGCTTATTCATGCCATCACAACTACTCAGCTAAGAAATTTAATTAGCATCACACAATCGCAAAATTTCAGCATCGCTAGTCGTGCACTTAATGTTTCGCAATCTTCACTGCATCGGGCAGCCCGCGGCTTGGAGAGGCAATTAGGGACTGTTTTATTTGAAAAAACCACTAATGGGATCACTTCAAGCAAAGCAGCACTAAAACTGGCGAGGTTATCAAAGTTGGCATTTAATGAAATTACCCAAGGCAGAGAAGAGATTAATACTTTTCATAATCGTGAAATGGGTAAAATCACTATTGGAAGCATGCCTTTAGCCAGGGCGTCGATATTGCCCACTACAATTATTGCTGTGAATAAGCGTTTTCCAAGTTTTAAGATTAGTGTCATTGATGGCATCTATGATGATTTGCTCTATCATTTACGTAACGGTGAAATTGATCTTCTAATAGGCGCACTTCGTTTTCCTAAACCAAGTGAAGATATACAGCAGGAAAAATTGTTTGATTCGTCAATTGAGATTTTAGCCAGAGCAGACCACCCCTTAGCTACAATTCAAGCCACTGAAAATGCAGTGACACTAAAAAAACTTTCAGCTTATCCTTGGGTCGTTTTAAGACCCGGCACACCTACACGCGCTTTGTTTGATAAGGTATTTACCACTGAAGGTGTTGAAATGCCGGAAAGAATTGTTGAATCAAGCTCTCAAGGCTTAGTTCGTTCATTATTGTTAGGAGAAGACTGGTTAACGATGAGTTCAGAGCACCAGTTTCAGCATGAATTAGGAAATGGCAGCCTGGTTAAAATCAAATTCGAATTGATTCAAAACCCCAGGCCTATTGGCATTACTATGCGCAAAAGCTGGAATCCAACAGGCACTCAACTTGCCTTTGTGAATTCATTAAAAGAAAAAACCCGGCTTTTAACTTCCTCAGTTAGCTCCTTTGATTAAGCCCTTTAATTAGCTCTAAAAAATAAGTAATCGAAAAACTCATTAAACCAGTTGATAACATTATATAAATACATCTAAATGATTGGCTTGCTTAGCAAAGAATGAATAGGGTAGTCTCATGACTTGCTAAGTATTTTCATAGGGGAATAACAATGGCTAATAAAAATAAAAACATTTCAGTAAATAGACGTTCTTTTCTTGGCTCCACTGCAGTCGGAACAGCCGGGATGTACCTTGCTTCTCAGGCGCCTTTTTCTGTAGCACAGGATCTGAGAATAAGTGATGTAGGCGAGACAGCATCTACTCGCTATGGTCGTGTTAGAGGCTT
>Ga0209425_10005466_pt1 | contig 12464 bp, 9 predicted proteins | sample COG_05_FD_184749 | JGI IMG/M metagenome (GOLD analysis project Ga0209425, IMG submission 184749) | Pelagic Microbial community sample from North Sea - COGITO 998_met_05 (SPAdes) (version 2) | ecosystem: Environmental > Aquatic > Marine > Neritic zone/Coastal water | place: Helgoland, sampling... | reverse complement strand
GGGCGCGGCCTGAACGGCGGTCGCGGCGATCATGGTACCGTGAGGTGCAACTGTAAAGTGATTTGCTCGGACGAACCGTCGCTCCAGGCCACAAACAAACAGGACACGTGGCCAGCCCTCCGGAGAGGATTAACAGCTGTTTCTATTTGGTCACTAACGATGGGTGTATTTATGGTTATTCTCGAACTGAACGCCGTACGTTTTGTGACTTTTGATGCAGATGCAGAAGACTTTTGGCAGCCAAACGAATGCCAAACACCCCCGCACGAGGACCGCCATGCTGCGAACCGTGTTGTCCCGTGCGCTCGCCTCGCGCGCCCCCGCCGTCGCAACACGCGCGGGTGGTTTCACCGCGTGGCGCAGCACCCGCCAGATGGGCACCGCCGACTTGGGAGCCGAAGCCGAAGAGGGCGAGTTCGCCCCGAGCGACGAGATCAAGTTCGAGTCGTCCGAGCCCCGCTACATGACCACCCTGACCTTCTCCGAGGCGGGTCTGCAGGCGATGATCAAGGCGGACATCGACAGAGAGAAGGTGTGACCTTAAACCCGTTGGCGTGTGTCGGCACCGTCCATCTCTCACCACTCACTGCGATCCCGACGCATGGATCGGTAACATTTTTCTTCACCAAAGTAAGAGTTATTTAGTCCATCAGAGCCTTGACCCTCCCCGTCTCCGACCAATACGACGCAGTCCGCGGCGAAGATCATCGGCCTGCTCGGGGGTAGGCTTCAGAGCTACCACGTCACCACCACCGGCGACGCCAACGCGGTGGTCTCGTACACGTTCCCGAAGAACCACAACGTGCAGACGCTGCTGTACACCCTCATGGCGAGCGGCTCCTACTCCAAACAGCACACGGTGAAGCTGATGACGTGGGAGGACGCCGCCATGTCCTTGAAGCAGTCCAGGGCGATCTACGCCAACGGTGGGGTGAGCTGCAACCTATCCCTCGCCGTGCCCAAATGAAAGGGCTTTGAAATCGAGAGTTGATCTGTACATCATCGTAGTGCTACGTCGCATCGCCCGTCAATGCCAAAAGTTGCCTCTTATTCTTTTCCAAGGGGATCTGGCCTGGAGCGAAAAGATATCTCCATCACACACGCGGGTGTTGTCACTGAAAAGGCATACGAGACCACTAAAAAGTGGGTCCACCCAATCCAATCGCCACGTCCGTCGTGGCGAAGTCCCTTCGTCCGCCCCAACGCGTCAGATCTGACGGCGCTTCGGGAGCGAAAGACGCGCCCGAACCCCGCGAGAGCTTCACCGCGCATACTCATCGAGTCCATTCGGTAGTTGAAAGCGCGAAAGCGAGTCACGATGGCCGCGCACGTCCGCGCCGGGCCCGTCCTCGTCAAGATGGCGAGCGAACTTCACAGGTGCCACTACAGGTCCTCCTCTATTGCCGGCGGGGTCTCCCCGTGGCGCCGCGCGGGTGCCGCGGGGCGCCTCCGCGCCAGGTCGTGCGTCGCGGCACCCCCCATGGCGTTCGGATCGCGCGAGGTTCCACGACGCGACCCCGCGTCCTTCCGCCTCTTCGCGTCCGGCAGCGGCGACCCGGGAGAGTCCTCCGACGACGACGGACCGAGGGATTACCTCGCAGAGCTGTCGTGGCTGCCCCCGATGGATCCCACGAAGGAGGTGGAGGAGATCGACGCGGAGGCTAACCCGACGACGATGGTCTTGCCCCTGTTTCCCCTCGGATCCACCGCGTACCTGCCGCACAGCGACCACATCCTGAACATCTTCGAGCCGCGGTATCGACAGATGTATTCCGACATCCTGTTCAACGGATCGCGTAGGTTCGCCGTGCCGGTGTCCAACCCGGAGACCGGGCGCCTGGCCACCGTCGCGCCGGTGTTCTACCTCGAGGACTTAAAGGAGGTGAGCGAGCAGACCGACGACGCGGTCAAATACGTGTGCTCGCACAAGGTCATCGGCCGAGTCCGCATCAATCGGACTCTCAACGACAAGGTCTGGAGCGACAGGACCACCTACCTCAAGGCGGTGGTGGAACCCCTGGAGGACGGCGATGACGACGAGGATCTCAGCACGCGCGAGGGATCCCTCACCGATCGCTTCACGAGCATCATCGAGAACCAGACCAAGCTGCAGGAGCCGGTGCGGTTCACCGAGAGTCTCACGTCCTCGCTCAGCGCCGAGCGCGGCGAGGACGGGCTGTGGCGCATGGCCGGGCTGTGGCAGTCGCTGATGCAGAACCGTCTGAGCGCCAAGGAGAGCGAGCTTAGCGACGAGATCCAGAAGCTGCTGAGGCAGTACCTGGAGTCCCAGGGGCAGGACATGAGGTCCAAGGTGTCGGTCCAATTCGACTCGCTCCCGGCGGAGATTCGCGCGGAGTTCACCCGCCTGCAGCAGCAGTACAGGGAGGAGAGCGCCGCGATGGTGAGCGCCACCATCTACCCTTTCGTACTCCTAGTGCAGTGCGACACCCACGCCGAACGGCTCAGCGTCTTTGGGGAGATGCTGGAGGAGGAGGAGAAGAGGCTGCAGGCGAAGGTGGCGCTGCAGGCGCTCTTCTCGGGCGGCGGCGACACGGAGGACGCCAAGGGTCTGGACGAGCCCCCGATGGAGGCTTAGGTACGCTTTCAGTCGGTGTGGGTGGGGAGACGGGAGCGCGCTCACGTGTTCATTTGATTTTAGAACGTCGAGGGGAGGCCTCTCGCCGCTGATGAGCAGACTATTTGGGTCAAGTCAACGTGGCTTTGCGATAAAAAACACGTGTCTCGTTGTTACACCTCTAAAAAAACACGTGCGTTTGCGTAGTTGCTCGACACACCGCCAAGACCCGAACCCCCACCTTCGCGTCGATATCATGCCCGGCAGGGGCCTCGTGTCGTCCAGGATCGGTCAACCCGGCCGCGGATGCTGCGGGGCGGGCCGATGCCAGTTCGCGTTCTCCGCTTTCTTCCTCATCGCCGCGCTCTGCATGGCGAGCATCGCGGTCTCGTTCCACTTCGAGTCCGAGGAGGACCCGAGGGCGAAGAGGGTCGCGGAGTACGACGATGTGGTGAGCGCGTGGACCGGCACGCACCGCGCGGCGTACGCGAGCAAGTGGCAGGGCGCGAGCTCCACCCCGAACTTCACGATCACGCGGGGCACCACCGACGACCCGTCGCCGGTCGCCGGTACTTTCGACGAGAACACGTCTGGCGGGCTCCGGCTGGACACCAGCAGCCAGGAAGCGCTGGGGCAGTACGGCGCCGACGTAGGCAAGTACTCGCAAGGTATGATCGTAAAGGCCAAGCTACAGGGTTTCCACACCAATCCGTACAAGACCGAGGACGAGTTCCAGATTACCCTGGGAAGCATAGCCGGCGGCGACGTGAGGACAGTCAGGGCGAAGGCGTACCGGTGCGAAGTCGCCGACTACCAAGGAGGGACTACCAAGAAAAAGCAGACGATGTACCACGCCGTCCCGATGCATTTAGAACAGGTCACGCTCGTGGAGAAGTCCAACGACGCCGACGAGGGGGTGGAAACGACGCTGCCCGCGTGTCCTTATCGGTGGGCAAAAAAGTTGGCCACTCCAGCCGCGCACCTTAACAACTACAAGGCCGCGAAGGCTGACTGCGACGCCATCGGCCGGATCCCGCTCGTGAACGCCGACGTGGAGATCGTCATCAGGTCCCCGAACGATCCGTACATCGCCGCGGCGACCATCGCGGCGAAGTACGGCGGCGCGGGGGGCGAGCCCGGTTGCGCGCGAGATTTCGGTCCGACCCAAGAGGAGCTCCGGACGGAACGCGACAGCAACGCCGGAACATCGGCCGTCGCGTTGTTCCTCGCGTTCATATTGTACTTGAACGGTAAGAACGCCGCGAAGGCTGCGAGGGAGGCGGCGGGTGGTGGCACGGGCGCAGATGCGGGGGTGCAGATGCGGCAGTCTCCGCCCATGTTTGGCGCAAACGTTCATCAACACGGGCAGTACCCGGCTCCGGCTCCGGCTCCGGCTCAGGCGGGCGGCGGCTATTACGCCCCGTTCGGTCAGGCGCAGCCGCAGCCGGGGTACCCCGCTCCGCCGCCCGTGTACACCGCGACGATCCAGCCGCATCAGCAAAAGCCGCATTACCCTCCCGTGTAGATTGAGCGTAGCGGCGTTTTGGTTATGTTTTGGTTATTTCAACTTTTCGCGTCACGCGTGGTCCTTCATCCCCTCAATGGTGTAGCTCACGCGCGTCGTCCCCTTCTTCACCCGTACGCCCGTCACGTCCACCCCGCCGATCTCCTTGACGTCCGCCACGTGCGTCCCGCCGCACGGGCACCCCGCGGTGTCCGGCACGATGGTCACGACGCGCGGAGTGGAGTCCTGCGGGATGTAGCTCGGCAGCTCGCCCCCGCACGCCTCCGTCGCCTCCTCGTACCCCATCATCGCCGCCTTCGTGCCGCCCCCGGCGGTGACCAGGCTTGTCAACTCGGCTTTCAAGTCGGCCATGAGTTTATCCTTGTCTAGACCGTCAACCTTGCCCGTGTACTCGACGTACGCCTGGTCGGGTTGATGCAATCCTTTCGCCGGGACCATGACGTTCGGCCCAAAGCCGATGTTGGTCATGGCGACGTCCAGTAGGTGGCCCGCGGAGTGGATCCTGGCGTGCAGCAGCCTCCTGTCCGCGTCCACGGTCACGGTGACCTCGTCGTCGACCGCGAACGGCGTGGCACCCTCCGTCTCGAACGACCCGAGGTGGGTCACGGTGCCGTCTCTGGTGGATGCGACCGAGGTGACGACGAAGGCGACGGCGTTGGGGCTGACGATGCGGCCGGTGTCCGAGGGTTGGCCCCCACCCGCGGGGTACGCGATGGTCCTGTCGAGGACGACGACGTGCGTGGGGCCGCCATCCTTGGGCTCATCCACCGGCTCGCACGACAAGATCTTGCACTCATCGCAGGAGGTCTTGTACGTGTCTCCAAAATACACGAGCTCCGTCTTCGGCGCGGTCATCGCGGCGCGTGTGCGTGTGGCGAGGGTCCTCGAGGTTGTGCCGCACGAGCGTGGTGTGGCGCGGGGTGCGAGGGATGCGAGTCGCGGGAGGCGAGAGGCGAGATTGTCAATCGCCCTTAACTGTGCCATGCAACGACGGCTCGACGACGGAGTGAGAAATCCGAGCTGGTCGCAGCCGCTTCCCTCGCTTCCACTGCTTCACTGTCCTGTCCCTTTTCAGTGTGCGTGATCACCTTTCCGGTTTTTGGCACTTTTTCATCGCACGTGTCTCATATGATCGCGTTGATATTTACCTTTAGCGTTGATATTTACCCACTATTTCCTTTTGACTTCTAAGTTTCTAAACGCGTTGGACGCGATATTTTGCCTCTTTTTGTATGTGTTTCTAGTATCATTTAAAAACGAGGCAAGTTTTCTCGGGCGCTCATTCCATTTTCCATTTTCATTCCATTGGAAAAATGGAAGCTTGGATCCGAGGGAAATTCCATTCTCACGAGATATTTTCACTTTTTTGGTTGCCCGCACCAACGAGGCGCATCCACTCTCTCGGAAGAGGTCGACGCGTGCGTAACGTTCGACGCGAGATAAGAGAGCGAGACCGTCAAAATGAGTTATAACGGGCCTCCCCCGCCGCCCCCGCCGTACGGCTACGGGACGCCGAACATGCCGCCGCAGGTACGCCGCGATCGCCCACTCCCGCGACGTTGGAAAAAAAAGTGCTTCGCGCGGTCTGACTGGACAAACGCGGTCATCGCGCCGCGTCTTTGACGCGTCCCCGTCGCGCGCGCGCTCCATCGCGTCCGTCCCGACCACCACGAATCGACCGCGGAAGGCCTTTCGAACCGTTCGTATCGCTGACGCGCGTTTCCCCCATCGTTCACCATCCCACGCAGGGCATGTTCCACCCGTCCATGAGCGCTCTTTACGGCAACCCCTACGGCGGGATGCCTCCGAGCATGATGGGCTACTCCGGGCCGGCGCCGCCCAGCGCGTACCCGGGCGGCATGGAGTACGACATGATGGCGAGGTACGCGCAGATCTACAGGGCGCACCAGCAGGCGCACATGGGGCACTCCGGATCCCCGGGCGCGCGCTCACCGTCGTCGTCGGGGCGGTCGTCCTTCGAGTCCCAACGAGGGGGAGGTTCGGGGCGACCATCCTTCGAATCTCAGCGAGGACCGGGTTCCGGCAGACCGTCCTTCGAATCTCAGCGAGGACCGGGTTCCGGCAGACCGTCCTTCGCCTCCCAGCGAGGGGGAGGCGCGGCTTCAGGCAACGCGGGCGGCGGCGGCCCACACCCGCCCGCGCCGCCCCCCTTGCCACCCGGCGCGGCGCCCCCCGGGCAGCACATGAACCCGCATCCCCCTCAATACCACCCGATCACCGCCGAGGCGCTGGCGAGATACCAGGCCATGTACCACGGAGGCGAGGAGTACTGGGAAGGGGACGGCGAGGAGGAGGAAGGGTCCAACACCGACTCCAGCAAACAGAGCGTCGCGCGGAGACGGCACGCGCGCAGGCGCAGGCAGCTCGCCCGGCTCGCCGCGGAACGGCTCGAGTGGGAAGTTCGCAGCCGGCAGATGGAGGCGGCGCTCATGCAAAAGTCGGGCGACGGCGCGGAAGGACCGGGAGCGCTCCCGGAGAACCTCTTCGCGGACTTTCGCAAGGCGCTCGCCAAGGCGCTCCTGCTGACGTCCGAGGTTGTCGAGCACGACGACGGCGACGACGACGGGGATCCCTACGAGGAGAGCACCGCGACGTCGCAGACGTTGAGCGAAGCGGATAGCGAAGAACTCGCCAACCAGCTCGTCTCTGAACTGCGCGGCGTGTCTCTGGACGACGAGGCTGAATCCAAAGCCCCTGTTGAGGGAGACGCGAACGAGGGGAACAGAACGGCGAAGGAGTCCACGGGCGAGGGAGTCATTCCACCGCGGGTCTCGCACGGCGGCGCGGCGAGAAGCTACCGCAGAGCCTCGGGCGCGGTGTCGCTGTCAAAGTACCTCAACTCGTTCTCGCTCGACGCCAGGGGCGCGATGTTTTCGCCGTTGTCGCACGCGTGCTTCGACCCGACCATCGCGGGCATCGAGGGCATCATCGCGCTCGATCACGGCCTGAACATGGCGCAGGAGAGCGGGTTGTTCGCGCCGGGCGAGTTGCTCGTAACCGCGGTTTCCACCAAGGATCTTTTGACGCGGTTCTCGGGCGGCGGCTGCGGCGACGTCGTCGGAGCGCCCGCGGAGCGCATGGTCGGCACGTCCTTACTCTCCGGCCTTCACGCAGAGGACATCCGGAACCTCGTGTTTGCCTTTCACCTCTTTCCCACCATCTTACCCGAGGTTGAGTGCGACAAGGCGGGTAAAGACGGGGACGCCAAGGAGAAGGATGGATCCGACGGGACGAGCGGCCCGGGCTGGACGCCGGCGCCGAGTCAGGTGAGGCTCCTGCCGCACGGTTTCCTCCATCGCAGGCACGTTTCCGGCGCGTTCGTCTCCATGGAACGCCTCGGAGGTGTCATCATCACCAACGACGCGGCGGCGAGGGCCAAGGAGGCCAAGGAGCAATCCAGGGGTGCCGGACCCGCGGTCGGAACTGAGAAGGGTGAGACCGACAAGAACGGTGAGACCGACGCCGAAGCGGCGACGGCCCCTACGGATAAGGAGGAGCGCCCGTTCCCGACGGAGGAGGAGATCGCCAAGACCATCGTCGAGGAACCCGCGGTCGAGGCGTCGCACGCGCCGCCTCCGACGACCGCCACGGTGTCCACCCCGACCGGCGACATCACCGTCGTGCTCAACAAGTACCACCCTTCGAACAAGAAGGACGCTACACCGGCGGGTTCGACGTCCGCGGTGCGTTCCGCGCTCTCCGCGCCGGTCGCGACTGCTGGTCGGTCGTCGTCCATGACCGCGTCCGCGTCGCCGTTCGCACCGAACCTGGCCAGGGAGAAGAGCGTCACGGAGGGTTTACCGGTTAAGGTTGACGTTGGGTCGAAGCCGGCGGGCGCGGGTGAGCAGGTTGGGGTTGTGAAAAAGGTTGGCAGCGTGGGCACGGATGCCAACGCGAAGACGTCCGAGGCTGACCTGTCGTCACTGGTGGCGCACTGCGTGAGGCACGCGAAGAAGGCGACGGTGATGAGCGTCGATGGCCGCGTGGACGGCGACGAGTTGCCGGAGGGTATCAAGGATGTGCTCCTGCGGCTCACTCGGGAGACTTTCAGCGAGCACACGATGCTGGTGACGATCGAGCGGGTGCGGAAGGTTGGGGGCACGGTGGGGAGCGAGGTGCGGCATAACTCGCAGATGATGGTGGTGTCCAAGTTGCTGAACGATCTGGCCACGAGGAAGCACAGAGCGCTGCCCGAGAAGACGCCTCACACGATGAGCGCTTAGAGACTGGAAGTGTCTCGCACAATTGTTTTTCGCGCAACCTTTTGTTGCTGCACATGTGCAAAAGTTGGAAAGATTTCGAAAGAGATGGCAAGAGAAAAGCAGAGGAGGACGCCCGGCGGTCACGCGAGGGTGTTGAGAATAGTTTGATTCCAAATTTGAATGCAAGACGAAACCTCAACTTAATATAGTCTCACATTCCCGGGAGGAGCTCGTCGTCGAGCACGCCGCCCATGCCAAACTCGTCCGACATGACGCTCTGATTCAGCGCCTTGCTCGGCGTCTCCGGCGCGTCCGGTGACGCCTCGTCCGGCGGGAGCCCACCCTCCGGCATCTCCAGCTTGGCGCGGCCGATCAGCGGCTTACGCATCCCCGCCTCGCTCAAAGCGTCGCCGCCGTCGTTCGCCCCGCTCGACCCGCCCCCTCGCATTTTCGACTCCGCGATTGACAGCTTCGCGTCAAACTCCGCAGCCTCTGACGTACGCCCCAGGTCGGTTAAGATCCCCACGATGTGCTTCAGGCACTCGGCGTGGTCCGGCCACTTGGCGTGGATGTTCTTGTACGTCTCCAGCGCATCCGCGAGCTTACCCCCGCGCCGTTGGCAGCTCGCTGCGAGTAACGGCCACTTGACGTCCCGCGGCTTGACCTCGTTGGCAAAGGCGAAGTGCTTGTACGCCTTCTCGTACGCCCGCTGCTGCGCGTGGTAGGTCCCGAGCCACTCGATGACGTTGATGTCCGGCGGGTAGACCCTGTGCGACTCGTTGTAGCACTGCAGCGCCTTGGCCTCGTCACCGGCGGCGGCGTGCAGCGCACCGAGCCGGGCCAACACGCCCGGGTCGGTTGGTACCCTGGCGTGTAAGAGGTCGAACTGCTTGATGGCCATGGACGTGTTCCCAGCGCGCTCGCAGACGTCCGCGAGCTGCCACGTGGCCTCCGGGTCGTTCGGTATGATCGCGAGAACCTTCCGGAAGTTGACCAGAGCGTCCTGGTACTGCTCCAGTCGCTTGTTGACCAGGCCCAGGTTATAGATGGCGTCCACGCAGTCAGCCTCGACGCCCACGGCTTCAAGATACGAATCCCTGGCGCCCTCCATGTCCCCTCGCTGCAGCATGCAGTTGCCCTTGTTCACCAGCGCCCGCGCGTCGTACCTGTTGCTCTCCACGCTCATATCCGCGTACTTCTCCGCGTTGTCGTAGTCACCCTCGGCGAAATAGAGGAAAGAAAGGTTAGTCGCCGCCCTCGCCTTCAGTGCGTGCTCCTTCTTCTCGAATTCCTTCAGCGCGCGCTTACCCTCCTCGAAGTTCGCCCCGCTGCCCCGCAGGTGACCCAGCGCCTGCTCCATCTCGAGCTCGTTCGCGAGAAACTCGTACCCGTGCGCGTGCATCTCCTCCAACAAAAACTCGTACCCGAGCTCCGCGTTGCCCGCGATCTTCGGCCCGATGAGCTTAGCCGCCTGGATGATCTTGCGCCTCGCCTCCAGCTGCTTCTCGCGCATCATCTGCCGCAGCCCGTCGTCGCCCAGGACGTCGTCCGCGGTCGCCTCGCGTCGCACAGCGCCCGGCCCGACGGCGCCGTCCCCGTCGCCCGCGTCATCCGCGTCGTCGGACTCGTACGCCCTTAACTTCAACAACGCCACGAACGCGCGCTTCATCTTGTCCTTGTCCCCGAGCGCGTAGTGGCACACGATGAGGTTGAACCCGGTGTTGATGTCCGGCTCGGCGGCCATGATCTCGCCCAAGGTGTTCGCCGCGTCGACGTATTGTCCCATGCGAATGAACGCCGTCGCGACGTTTCGCGTGATTTTCATTCGTAACCCTCGTTGGTTCGCGGGGACTTGGTCGAGTGCCATCCTGTACATCTTGATCGCCTTTGGGAAGTCTTTTTGGTTGAAGTGGACGTTGCCCATGTTCACGCGGACGCGCCCGCCGCCCACGAACGCCTTGTTCTTGACGATCGTCGTGTAGATCTCGAGGGCGTCCGCCACCTGCTGGTTACCCTCGTACGCGTTGCCGAGGTTGAGCTGTGTGGCGAACGCCAGGCCGAGGTTCTGCGCGTCGTCCATGCCGGCGTTCTCCCGGACGCGGTGGACCTGCCGCTCGCGCTTGCACGCCTCCCTCGCGGTCTCCACGGCGCGGACCCAGTCCTTGTTGTGCTGCGCGCGTGACGACGTTTCCAGGAGCTCGTGGCACTTGGCCTCGTGCTCCTTGATGGCGACGTCCGGTCCGTCCTCGGCCTTCTTGCGCAGGGGCGGCGCGGGGCCCTTGCCGCCGGCGACGGCGGGTCCGCCCGCGACGGCGGTCCCGGGCCGCCCGCCGGAGTACCCCGCCGCCTTGTTCGACGCGGTCATCGGCCGAGATCCCGACGCCGCGGTGCCCATCCGCCCGGGCCCGGCGGTGCCCTGGCGCGACCCGGACGCGGCGGGCGGGGCGTCGTGCTTGAACTCGTCGTCGTTCGCGCCGGGGTTGAAGGAGGATGCGGTGGCGGTGTAGCCACCGTAGAGATCGTCGTCGTCGTCCATCTCGTCCGAACGATGCCCGTGCCTCCCACCGCTCGGCTGGCCTCTCTGGGAGTGGTCAAACTTTTTTGAAAACGGCTCTCTTATTTTTCCAGTCGCAAACGTGACTGGAACGCACTGTGGGATTTAGAAAAAACTCTTTTTCGTCTGTGACTCGCCAATCACGGTTTAATTTTCTTCCTTTTCTTGTGATTATTTTGGCAGACCGCCCCCTTAGTTTTTCGACGCGGGTCCAGTCAGCATTGGGGATAACCCTGCAGCGGCCACGACACGCTTTTCATTCTTTTTCGTGGCGGCGGATAGGGTACACTCGCAATGTCTGCGGTGTGTAGAATCAGCAGCTTATCCGCGATCTCGCGCGGCGCGACCGGGCTCAAGTCCCGCAGGTCCGCATGCAGCGCACAGCCCCGTCGGGTTGCCGTTCGTGCCATGGCCTCGTTCCATGACTTCAAGGGCAAAACCCTCGGAGGGGGCACCCGAGACAAACCCCAAGACGGTGAAGCCTTCGACTTCGCTTCTCTCAAGGGGAAAGTCGTGCTTATCAACAACGTCGCCACCATGTGAGGCACTACCGTCAGGGACTTCATTCAACTGAATGCCCTGGCGGATAAGTACGGCGATAAGTTGGCGATCCTTGGTTTCCCGTGCAACCAGTTTGGCCATCAGTGTTACGACAAAGATTTTGAGCTCATGAACACTCTCAAACACGTTCGCCCAGGCGATGGCTACGTTCCAAAGTTCCAGATAATGGCCAAGTGCGTCGTTAATGGAGAGGCTGAAGAGCCGCTGTGGACGTATCTCAAGAACGCGATCCCCGCCCCTGCTGACGATCACGCGGGTATGGGGGCAGACTTCATTTATGATATTCAACCCAACGATAAGCCGATTCAGTGGTCCCCCGTCCGTCGATCTGACATCGCCTGGAACTTTGAGAAGTTCCTGATCGATCAAGATGGCAACCCCGTCAAACGGTACAGCCCTAAGTTTCAAAATGCCGATCTTGCTGCCGACATCGATGCTCTGCTCAAGTGAAGAGTCTTCACTCCATAAGGCACTTACGTCACGATCGAATAAATCCCGCCGTTTTCGTTGGAGAAACACGGCTGCAGCTCCATGAAAGTTTTTGCGCTAAAATCTGTGTCGCATTTGACACGAGCACTCAAACCTGATTCCTGCAGTTCTCAAACTAGACGGTCGTGAATTAGATTAGCTTAGATATGTGAATAATCGAAGCTAGACGGTCGTGAAAATTACAACTCTTTGATGACATCGGCGGCGACGGGAGGGGCGCGGGCGTCTACGAGTACGAAGGGCGCGTTGACGAGAGACGAGGCGTTTGCGTCGTATGTATCATCTTTGCATTTCAAAATAATAGTGATGCAAATGCGCAGACAAATCCTTCAAGCAGCAACTAAACTATAATACGTAGCCAATCTAGAGTTTTAACCCAGACCACACCCCTTATTGACCCATCAGGGGTTGGCCCTCTAGTATGCGTATTATTGTCGCTTACTTGTCCTCCTTGAACTGGACCTTGGTGATCTTGCCAAGCATGACGGCGGTGTTGCCGTCAAGGAACGCGATGCGGGCGAGACCGTCGCAAGCCTT
>Ga0209425_10005458_pt1 | contig 12477 bp, 8 predicted proteins | sample COG_05_FD_184749 | JGI IMG/M metagenome (GOLD analysis project Ga0209425, IMG submission 184749) | Pelagic Microbial community sample from North Sea - COGITO 998_met_05 (SPAdes) (version 2) | ecosystem: Environmental > Aquatic > Marine > Neritic zone/Coastal water | place: Helgoland, sampling... | reverse complement strand
GTCATCACAACGAGCATTCCAGAAGGGTCGTCCCCCGTATTGGCGACCGGTTCAGACTGCCAAACCCTGTGTGCACTTCCCAGTAATTTCTGAAACGCAGAAACCTCTAAAGATCCGACCTCTGGAGCATTCTCTTCATTGAGCGCATGCAATCTTGCATACATCTCCTCAGACAATAAAAGATCCCTTTGACGCTCATGCTCAAAAATACATGAGACCTCTAACGAGGAAAACGCCTCCGGTTTCCAGCTCAAGAGTACTGCCAACCGTTCCAGTACGATTCTCTTTTGATCTTCTTCGAGACGACCTAAGCCACAACAACGCATGATCAGCTGCCAGCGATCATCATGTGTCATCTCATCTTGATACAGAGCACTGACTGCAGCGGCGTCTTCGAGGCGATCATTCAGAGAAATTCGACCTTGATAATGAAGGCACGCCGAATCCACCGTCGCTATAGTCTTGCCCTCTTTGGTGTCCATGTGCCAGAAGGAGGGCAAGCCATTCAATACCCGTATTCCCTGAAGATGCCAATGCTGCAACGCCACTGCCACGGGTTTCATAGTTTCAACGATGGTCGCTGAGTTTTCATGACGTTCTGGGTTCATCGCGGTTTCGTTATTCATCGCGGCTTCGTTATTCATCGCGGTTTCGTTATACATCGAGGGTTCTTGACCCCCATATTTCAGCAGCGACACACCTGCTGGCACAGATTCGACCACATGCTGACTCACGGCTGGCCCCCGTGTTTCTAATCTCAGCAAGTGTGCGGTGGCCTGTCGCTGCATCAATGTGGACTCGATCAGGCTTCCTCGCCATGAACGAAATGGAACACCATCGATTTTCTTTTTTGCGGGTAACTGGCAAGAACGCACGCGAACTCGCCGAGGAAAAATGGTTTCACTCCCTTTAGGATCTCGCCAATAAGTTCGAGCGACACCTTTTCGGTCGCCCACCTTGCAGACAAGAAGTCTCCGAATCCTCCGTCGACGGCGTCGCATTTCTTTTTTCTCGACGCGTTGTTCGATCCGTTTTTTTCGTTCGGGGATCACCCGCATCCAAGACACCCCGTCTTCAACTTGGACAGGTCCTGTTCCCCAGCCCGTGTTGATGCCCAAGTTACGAGCCTGGGCAGCCCAACCTTGCAGCATGAATCCCACATCCTGCCCCGCGCGGATTCCGCCCAATGACTGAGCGACCTGTACCAACATCGCTTCCTGGCGATGCTCTAATACATTCTCGCAGATGCGGGCATCATGAAGATCGACCACCCACAATTGCAGATTTGAAGAATCGGTACCCCGAGCCATAATATTGCCGGTATGAAGATCTCTCGCCTCCATGCCACTGCGAACCAAACGCGCCACGAGTGCACCCAAGTGCCTCAATATTGCGGCTCTCTCGGTTCCATGAAATTTTTGAATGAAGTTGGGGAACTCCTCGGTATCCAGCAGATATTCGGTAAATACAACATCGCCACTGGCTGAAGTTTGCCACCCGACAGGACGCGGAACAGGAATGCCCACCCTCTCGGCGTGTCTCAGATGACGCCACTCCATGAAGGCTCTTCCCCATCCTAACCTTCTTCGCCAGCGGGCAGCGGTGTCCTTCTCGCGATGAATTTTCGCAATCAAAGTCGGCCGGGAAGGCGAAGGGGGAATCCAGAGCACTTTTCGATCTCTGTTTGAATGCAGTAATCGAACGCCCTTGAAATCCAAGAGTGCATCTGCTTCGGTCGGGATTCCTGCAAGCCAGTCTCCCCTTCGGGAGACGACCTCACGCTTGCTATTCTCCTGACTCGTAGCCAGTATCACACGACCCCTTGATGACACTCCGCCTCTTCCCCATCGAATACATTTCTACCGTTACGACAAACACAACTCTCAAACTCAGGTCTCCCACGATCATCATCGTACCGCCCAACAGACCCCTAATGAAATCGGCTCGTTTTAAGAATAAAGCCGAGGATGACAAGGCTCTACATTTAATTCGTCTGGTGGTTCAGTCCAGCAGAGTTTGATATGCTCTATCAAAGGTGGGAGTCCCCGATGGGAATCCCCAGAGACGCATCGTACTTCTCTCACCCTGGAGCCTATTTCCGAATGGCAAAACAATCCTTCGATCTGCCCTTTCAGGCGCCCTCTCCTTCACAAGATGACCGAGAAGTGGCTGTTGTGCTGAAAGTATTGACCCCTGGAGATCCCTCCGAAAATGTCGGAGACGTCGATCCCGTTGGGGAAATCACAGCTTTGGCCGATACCGCAGGGGTTCAGGTTGTCTCCTCTGTTCTTCAAAAGAGATCCAAGCCTCATACCGCCACGTATGTTGGAAAAGGGAAATTAACAGAACTGAAGGAAGCCGCTGAACTGGCGAATGCTCAACTCATCATCGTTGACGACCCTATCACTCCAGCTCAGGGCAGAAATATCGAAGAAGTCACTGAGCTTCGAGTTGTCGATAGATCAGAACTGATCATGGATATCTTTGCTCGAAATGCGCGAACGCACCAAGCCAAGATTCAAATCGAACTCGCACAGTTAAAATATTCTCAATCGAGACTGACCCGGATGTGGACTCACCTCTCCCGCATGGAGGGAGGAGCCGTCGGAACACGGGGACCGGGTGAAACCCAATTGGAAACAGATCGCCGTATCGTCAGGAAAAAAATATCGGTGCTGAACAGTCGCCTCCAAGAAATAGAAAAACAATCGCGAACACAACACAAGTCGCGAGAAGAGTCCTTCAGAATCGCCCTAGTCGGCTATACCAATGCAGGAAAATCCACATTGATGAAAAGATTGACCGGAGCAGACATCCTTGTCGAGGATCGGCTCTTCTCCACTCTGGACACGAGTACGCGCCAATGGGAGTTAGATCTCCCCTTCGATGTCCTGCTGTCAGATACGGTCGGGTTCATTCGTAAACTTCCTCATGATCTGGTCGCCTCTTTCCAAGCAACGTTGATGGAGGCGAGGGAAGCAGATCTGTTGCTCCACGTGATCGACGCCTCTTCCAAGACTATCGAATTTGACATGGAGTCGGTCACCAGAACCTTGAAGCGCGTTGGCTGCGATGAACACCCGTGTTGGATGATCCTCAATAAACTCGACAAAATTCCCGAGGAACGACGGATCGATCTTCAGCACATGCTCGCCGAAAATGAGAACTCTTATGCCATCAGTGCTGGCACAGGATCAGGGGTCGACCTTCTCGTAGAAAAAATTCTCGATCTGGGAAAACAACGACAGGATTCGGGGCTTTATCAGGTGCCCCATGCTCGTGCGGACTTGGCGGCAAAATTACATGATTTGGCACAGGTGGTCAGTGAAGAGTTCGCAGAAGACGGCATTCATCTGGATGTCAGATTCAAGCCCGGCATGAAAGCACGCTGGGAGAGCGCACTCAGAGATGCCGGACTTTCAGGTACTCCTGAATCAGACTGAGACTGAATATTCTGCGTCCGAAACTTCTCTCAGTCTCAACTCAACTGCCAGAAACAGGAACCTTCTTGGAGGACTCCTCTTTCTTTTCGCCTAACTTCCGATACTTCTCTCTCATCTCTTTCAGGAATCGATCCTGAGCACCAAAGGTCTCAGTATAGACCTTTAAGCATACGCCTGCTGATTCCACATTCTCGGCATGAATCGCTCCATCGAATGCGAGTACCCAAAAAGCTCTGAAATTGATGTCTTCAGCATCGAGCCGCTCACCCGCCACCACCATCTGGTGCGCACGATCCATCGCCTTTTGACGAAGATGAAGGACGACCTCTTTAGACTCCCTGTCTGAAAATGCCATTCGATACGGACCAAAGACTTCCAGGAATTTGATGCTGACTCTCTCGCGCAACCAACGGCCGATCACTTCAGCTGGAACGCCCTTCATCTGCGTTGCGGCTTCCATCTCTTTGAAGTTCGCTTGCCCCGGGTCAAGCAGACCCATGAGCAACGTCAAGTGCGCTTTTGCCACTCGATCTTCGGGATGTTCCAACACTCGTTTCTTAAGTTTCAACAACGGTTCGACCTGAGCGATCCCGTAGTCCAGATTCTCCGGAGTGTCGGGACGCCAATAGGGTTCCTTGCCAAACAACATCGCACCTTCGGCATCGAGAATCAAAAAACTCGGAAATCCACGCAACCCATACCGATCCATCATTTTCTGATCCGGTTTGTCTTCCAGAGATGCACTGATGTTCAGGTATGGAATAAATCGCTGAGTCGAATTCTTCCACCATGCTGATAGGAGAGGGCCCCCCTCCATGTATTCACAAGGCGGTCAGGGAGCGTAGGAGCGAGTGAAATATGCAATGATCGGTAAGTTTTTTTCCGCCGCCAATTTCTGGGCGGCTTCCAACGAGCTCTGCCAAGGCACCGCTTTGGCAAAAGCTTTCGCCAATTTCTCATCATAGTTTTTCTGCATTTTCTCCGGGTCTTGTCCCTCGATGAGAGCGGGAGAAATCCAAAGAGTCAAAGCGGCAAGACAACCCAGAAGGGTTTTGGGTAAACCAGGTCCGAAGGATCGATTCGGAGTTTCCAGCTGAGCCCGGGAATTGTCCCCAAACATAAAGCGCCTCTTTTCATTGTGAAAAAAAGAGGATAACCCCCACGCCCCCGCCGCCAACCCCAAGGCCTCGTCCGGCATTGCTTCATTATGAAGCACAACCAGATGCCTCATTATGAAGCAATGCCCCATATGCGTCAAAATAAAGCACCCCTCTGAACTTGGAGTCCAGAGGGGTGCAGGGATGGGCTGTGGTGTCAGGATTCAAGCAGCAGAGAGTTGTCTATCCGCGAATCCATTCTCTTGGGCGTACTCCATGAGTTCTTTCCGTAACTTTTTACGTGCTCTCGAGATCCGTGATCTGACCGTCCCCAATGGTACATCCAATTCTCGGGAAATCTCGTGGTAGGCCAAGCCGTCGAGGTCACACATCAGCAATGGAACACGAAACTCCTTTGCCAACTGCTGGACCGCATGACGGACCCGATCTCCCACTAACTCAAGACTGGGATCGGCTCCCGCTTCGATTCTCTTGAGCTCCTTATCGACCTCCCATGACCTTTCCGGGGCCATTGGCTGAGATAAGTCCACATCTTCATGAAGAGGACGCCTCATCTTTTTGCGGCAAATATCGTAAAAACGATTTTTGCAGATCCGGAATAACCAGGAGCGGCAATCTGTTCCTCTGGAAAATGAATCGAAGGCACGCAGAGCTCTCAATAGCGTGTCCTGGACCAGATCATCCGCTCTATTGCGATCTCCTGTCAATGAGATGGCAAAGGCTCTCAATGAATCGATATGAGGCAACACCTCTTCATTGAAGGCATCCTCCTCTTCAGTCTCGATCTCCCAGTTGCCGAACAAGTTCCATTCGTCCAAGTTTATTCTTTTCAAAGCGATACCCCCTCAGGGCTATTTGTCACATTTCGTCACATTCTTAATCAGGCTGAAATAACACAAGCAACTGCCATGCCAAAACCAGAGCCGATTGGATTTATATGAAGAGTTTGAGAATAGCGGATATCATTCAGCGATCAGATTTGATCCTCGTCCAATAGTGAAGGTGAATCTTAATGCTCAAGACCCGTTCCTTCTCAGCACTGACATGCACCCAATTCTTGGGTGCGTTCAACGACAATGTCTTTAAGCAATTCGTTCTCTTGATCGCCATGTCACTCTCCCTCGATTGGCTTCCCATAGATTCACAGAGCATGGCCATGGGCCTCTTTGCTCTTCCATTCGTCATCTTTGCCGTCATCGGTGGATCTATTGGTGATCGATTCCCGAAGAGGACCGTCATCATCATGGCAAAACTGGGAGAAGTCCTGATCATGACACTCGGGATGCTCGCATTTGCCCTCGCTTCTGTGGATCAGGACCTGAGCGTCATGGCGATGATGGGCGTGCTTTTCCTCATGGGAACACAGAGCGCATTCTTCGGCCCTTCCAAGTACGGAATTATCCCAGAGATGGTCAAGGAAGCCGACCTCACCCGAGCCAATGCCATCATCAGCATGACCACCAATATGGCGATCATTCTAGGAACCGCCTTTGCTGGTTTTATGTTCCTCTACCTCAATCCTGGAGGCGACCTCTCCAAAGGAAGTCCGAATTGGTGGAGCGGTATCCTCTTCATCTCCATCGGCCTCATCGGATGGATCTCTGCGCAATTTATTGAATCAGGAAAAAAGCCCAGCGCGCCAGAGAGAAGATTGGAGTGGAATCCGATTACCGAATTGAAGGCTCTCGCAAAAGACAAGCCTCTTCTGGGAGCGATCCTGTCCACAGGCTGGTTCTATCTCATCGGAGGCCTGACGATGGTCTCACTGAATGAGTGCGGAATCAAAATCCTCCAGATGGATGACGGAGGATCCCGCCTCTTCTTCTTCGTTGCAGGTGGTATTGCCATCGGAAGTTTACTGGCCAGTAAGTTGTCCGGAGAGAAAGTAGAAATCGGCATCGTTCCCATCGGCGGCTTGCTGATGAGCTCAGGATTCGCCTTAACAACCATCGTCGATGAAACCCTGCTCGGTTACGGCACCACTCTGACCCTCGCCGGAATCGGAGGAGGACTGTTTTTGGTGCCCCTCGTTTCCTATATTCAGGAACGATCAAAGGGAGAAGAAAAAGGTCGAGTTCAAGGCGCTCAGGAACTGGTCACTTTTATTTTCATATTCATGTCCGCGGTCGTCTGGAACCTTCTGGTCAACAGCAATGCTTTAGCACTCAGCCCTGAAGGAACACTCCTTGCTATCGCAGCTTTAACTCTCGCAGGAACCCTAGGTGTCTTTTTCACAGTTCCTCACATTGCCGTACGATTCCCGGTCTGGATTCTGGTCAATACACTTTACAAAATCCGCATCATGGGAATGGAGAATATTCCTCGCCGTGGTGGAGCACTCCTCGTGGTCAATCACCTCTCATATGCGGATCCATTCCTCGTGGGAGCCAGCGTCCCTCGATTTGTTCACTTCCTGATGCATCGACAATTCAAAGATATGGGCATGATCGGCTGGGCCAGTCATCTCATGCGAGCGATTCCCGTCTCTAGTGAAGATGGGCCCAGAGCCATCATTAAGTCTCTAGAAGAGGCCGCTGAAAGAGCACGCAAAGGTAACATCGTCTGCATCTTTGCTGAGGGTGGAATCTCCCGCACCGGCAATCTGCTTCCGTTCTCAAAAGGGCTCGAGAAAATCGCTCGCAAAGCGGATGTGCCTATTATCCCGATGTATCTGGACAGAGTCTGGGGAAGCATCTTTTCCTTCCGCGGAAAAAAGTTCTTCTTCAAGCGTCCACTGCGATTGCCTTACCCTGTCACCGTCACCATCGGTGAGCCACTTCCCTCCACTGCTACCTCTCGTGAAGTCCGTGACAAGGTCGAAGAGTTGAGCGCACAGGCACTCGACTCTAGAAAACAACCCGGAATAACTTTGGCCACTCGATTCCTGACTGTCGCCAGAAAATCGAGTGGAAGAACGGCAGTGATTGAACAAGGGAAGTCACTCAACTTCAGGAAACTATTGATTCTTGTTTTGGTACTCCGAAGAAAATTGAGACACCGCCTTAAGGGACAACAAAACATAGGTGTAATTTTGCCCGCTGGTATCGGTGGAGCTGCCACAAACCTGGCATTGGCTGTATTAGGAAAAACGACCAGCAATCTCAACTTCACTGCCGGAACTGGACCCTTGAAATCTGCCTGTGAACAGCTTGAGTTAAAAACCATCATCTCGGCCAACCTCTTTACACAAAAAATCAATCTCGACATTTCGGAATTCGCACCGGATGTCGAAGTGATTGATTTGCCATCGCTCTTGACCAGAGAAGTCACTACCAAAGACAAAGTCATCGCTCTTCTTACCGCTCTGCTTCCATCCACCTTCCTCAGATCTCTTCCGGACGTTCCCCATGATCCTGACTCTGATGTCTCGGTGATGTTCTCCAGTGGATCGACCGGAACTCCAAAGGGAGTCAGACTCTCTCACCACAATATTCTTTCCAACGTGAGAAGCGTCTCGCAGATTTTCGACGTAGACCACAATGATAGAGTTGTGGGCTCTCTGCCCTTTTTCCATGTCTTTGGATACACCATCACTCTTTGGTTCCCCTTAGGAAATGCCATTGGAGCGATCTACCATCCAAACCCCATGGACACCGATGCTATCGCAGAGCTCACACGAGAACAAAAAGGGACTATTTTCCTCTCTACCCCCACCTTCTACAGAACCTATCTTCGTAAATTCAATCCTGAAGATTTCAAATCGGTTCGCATCGCTGGCGCAGGAGCAGAAAAACTGAAAGCCAGCTTGGCTGAAGCTTGGGAAGAAAAATTTGGGTCTCCCCTCCTCGAAGGTTACGGCTGTACAGAATTAAGCCCCGTGGTCTCTGTCAATCTTCCAGATCTGGACGTCCCAGGATTCCGCCAGAAAACCAGAAAATTAGGAACCATCGGGCTTCCTGTTCCCGGCGTAGTCACTCGAATCGTCGATCCGGAAAGTGGGGAAGATTTAGCCCACGGCGAACCCGGACTTCTACTCATCAAGGGACCCAGCGTCATGACTGGATACTTGGGGAGAGATGATCTGACCAAAGAAGCCTTCGATGGCGAATGGTATAAGACCGGCGACATCGCCAAAGTTGACGATGACGGCTTCCTGATCATTACGGACAGATTGTCGAGATTCTCGAAATTGGGGGGCGAAATGGTGCCTCACGTACTCATCGAGGAGGCGATTCAAGAATACATCGACCAGCAAATCCCCGACGAAGAAGAGTCCGGGGGCGAGGCCATGGTTGCTGTGACGTCTGTACCAGACGACGCCAAAGGAGAGAAACTGGTCGTGATTCACGGGAAGCTCCCCGTAGAAGCAAAAGAGATCATCGAGAACCTGCGCGGTCGTGGAGATCTACCAAACCTATGGATCCCACGCCCTGAAGCTTTTGTTCCAGTAGATGAAGTCCCTCGACTGGGATCAGGGAAACTAGACCTCAAAGCCGTTAAAAATCGGGCACTTGAACACTTTGGATTCAGCGATTGATGTGACTAGTTCTCCCCCCCGAAAGACCTCATGATGACCATGAGACAGGAGGGGCCACGATGTCCGCAGATGAAGTCGAAGATCTAGGTCTTAGAAATTTCCAGAAGACCATCGAGCAGATCTATTTTGATAAGGATTCCAACAGAGGTGTCGAGGGATCCTTCATGTGGCTCGTCGAGGAGGTCGGAGAATTGGCGCGAAGTCTTAATTCTTCTGAAGCCAACTGTCCTGAAGAACGTGCTGAGTTTGCTGACGTCTTAGCATGGCTCGCCAGCATTGCCTCACTCAGAGGTGTGGATTTGGCAACATGCGTCCACGAGAAATATGGGGCTGGCTGCCCCAGATGCCAGAGTAAGCCCTGTAATTGTCAACACCGAGAGGACATCCCGGCGAGTTCATGAAAAAATTCGGCGTTCTCGATCGATATCTCCTAAAGGATCTCACTGTGTCGTCCATCTTTTGCCAGATGGTCCTCAGTATTCTTGTCAGCATCGTCTTCTCCATGAAGGCGGTCAGCTCTGGATACTCGCTAGGTATCGTCATCCCCTGGCTAGGGGACAGCTTGCTTTACAGTCTTTACTTCACGGTTCCACTTTCTGTGATGGCGGGGTGTACTCTCAGTTACGGAAGATTCGTGGCCGATCGTGAGTACACCGCTTCAGTCGCTAGCGGTATCAGTCCGATACGACTGTTCCTACCGATGTTTCTTCTTGTCGCTCCAGTGATGCTCGGTCTACTTTTGACCCAATCGACACTCTTGCCGGAGCTTCAACATCGCAAGCAGGATCTCAGCCGCTTCTTTATCAAGCAGCTCGAAAATATCGGAGACGGTCGAAAAGGGCAGATCCCATTGGACGAACAGGGCGGAGTCATCTACTGGGAAGAGATCCGCAAAGGGACCGATATGAGTATGGTCTACATCGAAAAACAATTGGATGCCCAAGGTGGAAGCGCTATTCCCTCTCTCGCAGATATCGACGAAAAACCCCCAACGACGATATTGGCAGATAGAGCAAAACTCAGCATTGCGGAGAACAAAGCGGTGATTCGTCTCACCTTAAGAGACGTTCAAGTGATGTACCCTGTAAATCGATCCGAGGATGGCACCAGAGATTTATTGAACTGGGATCATGAAAAAATTAACTTCGACCAATTCAATGTGGATTTCCCGATCAACTCCAGCAAACGCAGGCAAAACGACCTCCCCACAGCGGATTTGATTTCTTTAATGGATGGGAAAAAATCTGAGCTGGACACTGTCGAAGCGATGCTCAATGTGCCATCAGATCCGGATACAAAAAGAGCACTTCAATCAGAGAAAAAAGCATTAACCAGATCCTTGAGGCGGGGCGATACAGAGATCTGGCGGCGAAGAGCGATGGCGCTTGCTGTATTATCATTTGCGCTACTGGGCTCTCCGTTAGCACTCCTCTTGCGAACTAATCAACGTTTGGTCCCCTTCTTTTTCGCAGTCTTGGCGGTTCTCGCAGTGTTTTACCCATTGACCTACGGCGGGATTCAACTGAGTAGAGCGACCGGTGCTCCAGCATGGATCACTGTGCTTTCAGGAAACTACGCTCTCATCCTAGTTTCGCTTGGCCTTATTTTCCGATTGAGGCTGCGATGAAAAACTTCTGGAATCGACCTCCTCTCAAATGGCTGCCATTGAAAACCATCGATCGATACCTGATCCGGCAATACCTGATCTCGTGGTCGATCGTCTCATTTGCCATTCTTTCGCTGTTTTGCGTCATCGATGGAGTTTCCAGACTTGACCGATTCTTGCGTCATGATCAGCCGCTTCCCCTTGTCATGTTCCAGTATTTTTCAGCCATGGTTCCCATCTACTTCACTCAGTATCTAGGGCCCATCCTGACACTCTTCGCAGCCATGTTCACCGCGACTCAAATTAATAAGGGTCATGAACTGATTCCACTCAGAGCCTCAGGGCTGCCGTTACCAAGAATTCTGGCTTCCTTTTTCCTGATGGCCTTGGTGATGGCAACGATGATGATCGTCGTCCAGGAAGCTGTAATCCCGTCACTGAAAGACCGCATTCGCCTTGCTGACTCTTATGGCAGATCAAAAAACAACATCAAGCCCGACATGGTCTCCGATAGTTTGAGTAACTTGATTCAAGTCGGCAGTTATCTTCCCCACGAGAAGCGTGGGCAAAAGGTACGCATCACTTCTACTCATCCAGACTCTTCAACGCCCAAATCCATCATCGTGGCGAGAGAACTCATCTGGAAGGTTCCTCCAGCAGGTGAACCTTACTGGCTTTTGCGAGAGGGCAAAAAAGAACAGTTTGATCAAGAAGGTCTCAAAATCCCAGTTCCCCAACCCGATGGCACTGTCAGCTTGAGTCTTTCATTTGACGAACTCAAACTTGAAACCGATATGCGCCCCGTCGATTTGGAATCAAGCGACCGGGAAATCGAGTATCTCTCTTTCACAGAGTTGAGAGACCAGTACAAGCGAAGGCCTCACCTCGCCCACTTGGAAGTCAAGATCCATCGCAGGTTCGCATTCCCATTGGCCAACTTCATTCTGCTTCTATTGGGACTCCCCTTTATCATGAGGACAGAGAGCCAATCCATCGTTTTGGGATTGTCGATATCACTCGCTCTGGGCACCGGATATTTAATCTTTACCGAGATATGTTCACATTTAGGAAATAAAGGCGGGCTCAATCCGATGTTATCAGCATGGTTGCCCGTATTGTTTTTTGGAGCATTGGGGCTGACTCTATTTGATGGGATCGAAGACTGAAGAAAGAGCTCTGTTGAAAAAGATCAGGATCTCGATTGGATCTTTTCGACGGCTCTTTGATATCTCTTTCGCACTAACTCAGTAGAGATAGATAGTTGCTCAGAAATCTGCTGGGTTGATTTCCCATCGAGTTTTAACCACATGACGCTGGAATAATCGTCATCAAGTTCGTCGATCAACGAATGCAGCCATTCAGATTCCTCTCTCTGAATAGCAAGAACTTCACCGCCGACCAAATCGATATCAACCGGGATTGAAACGATGCCCCCGGGAATATTGGATTCGCCCTCAAATTTTTGGAGCGACTTCACCGCATCCAATACAGTCCACTTAGCATTTTGAAGAACGAGTTTGAGAAAGTCGTCGTAATCTGAATCGATTCCCAATACATCGATAACTTTCAATGCCCTGAGAAATACCTCCTGGCAAAGGTCATCCACCTGGATTTTTCTTTTCAGAGAAATGCTCGCTTGCTGAGACAAGTATCTTTCGATCTCCGGATGCACTTTTTCAAACAACTCACTACGTGCGGAATCTACCCCTAGCATCGCGTTCGTCAAAATATCTTGAAAGGTGTTTCCGCTATTCAAAAGGCATCCTTCGAGAAGAAAATGTGTCGTTTTCAGTGAAGTCTTATCTGCAAAATCAACCTGCGAGCATTGGGACA
>Ga0209425_10005457_pt1 | contig 12477 bp, 14 predicted proteins | sample COG_05_FD_184749 | JGI IMG/M metagenome (GOLD analysis project Ga0209425, IMG submission 184749) | Pelagic Microbial community sample from North Sea - COGITO 998_met_05 (SPAdes) (version 2) | ecosystem: Environmental > Aquatic > Marine > Neritic zone/Coastal water | place: Helgoland, sampling... | reverse complement strand
CAGGTGCTTTAAACAAATTTGATTTTTCTGCCACAGCAATAACTGATAAAGCACCTGGTAAATTGTTTGCTGCAAAATTTGTTCCTTCTAGAGGATCTACAGCTATATCTAATTCAGGTCCATTTCCAGTGCCTAGCTTTTCACCTATATAAAGCATAGGAGCTTCATCCAATTCTCCTTCACCAATTACAATTTGACCTCTCATATCAATTTTATTTAAAGTATTTCTCATTGAATCTACAGCAGCTTTATCAGCAGCTATTTTGTCTTTTTTTCCTACGAGATAAGAAGATGCTAATGCTGCTTTAACAGAAACATTGTGAAATAAATCTATAAATTTTTTTTCTATCGCCATTAAGCTTTAACTTCAAATTCTTTATGATGCTTAAGTTTAAATTCGAATTCTCTCAATCTTTTCCAAACAGAAATCAATTCAACAATAGTAGACCAACTTTTTACTAAATATTGTAAGGATCCCTCAACCCTGCCAAAAGCTCTTGTAATTTGTTGAACAAACCCCAAAGTAATTGCACCAGTCACGATTGTTGGTGCTAAAGCTAAATATGGTACTATCACCATTCCTTGAAAATAACTCCACTTTACAGTGTTAAAGTAAAGATAATGAAAATATGATTTAAAATGTATACCTCTCACACGATTATATAATTGACCAATGGTTGGAGGGGCAGCCCTAATTGGGTCATCTTCCCCTAATACTAGTTCTTTTCTATAACCGGCCTCTTCTTTTTGTATGTCATATTCAATGCCTGGTAATTTAATTCCAACCGCTGCGAGTAATAATGTTCCACCTAACGCTGAAATGATTGCAACCCAAACTAAGGCATGATCTACTTCGCCTATCCATGGCAATACATCTATTTGTTTAGATAGACCCCATAAAATTGGAGTAAAAGCAATTAAAGTCATAATACTATCTAACAAACCAGTCCCTAAACCTTCCATAATTCTTGCAAACTTTAAAGTATCTTCCTGGACTCGTTGTGAAGCACCTTCGGTTAACCGGGCTTTTAACCATTCTTCATGGTAGTAATTTGCCATTGATGTTCTCCATCTAAAAACCCAATGACTTGTAAAAAATCCTGTGAAAACAGCTATGATAATCCATAAAGCAGCTATTTTAGCAAAAGTAAAAAGATATCCAATAAACTCAGATTCTGAAACAGAGTTAGGTGTTGTTAAAGCTTTTTGCAGAGTGTCATAAAACTCACCAAACCACTCATTAATTTTAACATCTAATTGAACTTGGTACCATGTAGAAATTAAAATGAATATTGAACCAAGTATACTCCATAAAAACCATTCTCTTTGTGTAAAAAATTTAAACATTAATTAATTCATAAAATTATCTGCGTAAGACTTTTTAACAGTTTTTCTTTTTTTGGGTTCAACTAATTCATAATCAATTTTTTTATTTTTTGCATAGTTTATTGCAGACTCTTTTGAAGAGAATTCTAATTTAAGTTCAGTATAAGTATCAGACGAGCTTTCCCAACCCATCAAAGGATTATTAGTAGGATCTTCTGTTTCATATTCTAGTAACCATTTATCAGTTTTTCCTAAACCAGACTGCATAGGATTTTTATTTGGTATATAAATTTTTGCTTTTTTCATAAAAAATGGTCGGAGTGGCAGGATTCGAACCTGCGACCCTCTGGTCCCAAACCAGATGCGCTACCAGGCTGCGCTACACTCCGAACGATGTACTATTACAGTACTTATTAAATATTTAAAAGTATAAAGATTAGCAAAATAAGAGCAATTTTAAAAGAATATGATATAAAAATGTATGATTATTCAATGCATTAATTGTAATAAAAATTTTCAAGTTGACTCTAAACTGATTCCAAAAACTGGTAGAAATTTACACTGCGGTTCGTGTAATCATAATTGGTTTTACATTCCTGTAATAGATTCGCCTAAAATTGATAATCAAGACATAAAAATAGACGAAATAGATGATAATTTTGAAAAGTTTGAAGAAAATAAAGTTCAGTCAACTCAAGATGATGAGATATTAATTGATAAACAAAATTTGTCAAAAAATACTCAGATCAAAAAATCTCAACAAAATAAAAACTCTCTTTATTTAAGTGATATTTTATCCTATATGGTTGTTTTTGTTATTTCATTTGTTGCTTTGATAGCTATCCTTGACACTTTTAAAGCTTCTTTGAGCACTGTTTTTCCTAGACTCGAATTTTTATTGTACAATTTATTTGAATCAATTAAGGACATAATTTTATTTCTTAAAAATTTATTTTTATAAATATGATTCAATATATTTCAAAACCTTTTAAATGGTTCTTTAAACTTGAAGCTTCAAGCGGTTTAGTATTACTTTTTGCAGCTATTATTGCCCTACTTATTAGTAATTCAAATTTAGCAGAACTATATTTTTCAACTTTAAACAAATATCTATTTTTAGGTATTAATAATTTTGGATTAAAATTATCTGTCATTCATTGGATCAATGATGCTTTAATGGCAATATTTTTCTTTTTTGTAACTTTAGAAATAAAAAGGGAATTTTTACAAGGGGAATTATCAAATATTAAACAAGCTTTATTACCAATCATAGCTGCTGTAGGAGGAATGTTGGTTCCTGCATTATTTTATGTTTTTATAAATTTAGGTGATAGTGAAACTTTAAATGGATGGGCTATACCCTCTGCTACTGACATTGCTTTTTCTTTAGGTGTTTTATCTTTGCTTGGAAAAAGAGTTCCTCTATCATTAAAAGTATTTTTAACTGCTTTAGCGATAATTGATGATTTAGGTGCTATAGTAATTATTGCACTATTCTACTCAGGAGATTTAAACATTAAGTATTTAACTTTAATGTTGTTAGCTTTTATTTTTTTGCTATTAATTAACAAATTTAATATTAAAAAGTTTCTGCCTTACTTGATTGTTGGACTTTTCCTTTGGGATTTTACACATAACTCAGGCATTCACGCTACTATTGCTGGTGTTTTGTTAGCTATGACAATTCCTCATAGAAAAAAAGAAAAAGATTTTTCATTATTAATAAAAATAGAGCACGCAATTAGTCCATATGTAGCTTATGGAATAATGCCATTGTTCGCTTTTGCTAATGCGGGTGTTTCTTTAAATGGTTTATCTTTTGCTTCATTATTAAACAAGGTTCCACTAGGCATAGTACTGGGGCTATTCCTGGGTAAACAATTAGGTGTATTTATATTTTCTTATATATCTATAAAATTAAAAGTAGCTCAAATGCCTAATGATACAAGTTGGTACAATTTTTATGGTGTAGGAGTTCTCACTGGGATTGGTTTCACAATGAGTTTATTTGTAGGAAATTTAGCATTTGCTGAAAACATACAATATATGGATGGTGTAAAAATAGGGGTACTAACTGGGTCCTTATTATCCACTTTATTTGGATATTTTTTGATATTACTTACACCAAATAAACCTAACAAATGAGAAAAGCAATATTTCTATTATCTATAATTATGTTTTTTTTTAAAACTTCAGCTACTGCGAACTATGAAAAAAAAATTTATGATTTCAGTATAAAAAGTATATCTGGTGATACAATAAATTTTAAAGATTACAAAAATAAAGTTATTTTAATTGTGAATACAGCTAGTTTTTGTGGTTTCACAAAACAATATGATGAATTACAGGAATTATGGGATTTATATAAAGAAAAAGGTTTGATTGTTCTTGGTGTTCCGTCTAATTCATTTAATCAAGAAAAAAATAACAATGCTGATGTAAAGGAATTTTGTGAAGTAAATTTTAGTATTAACTTTCCACTGACAACTATAACAGAAGTTACAGGTAAAAACGCTCACGAAATTTTCAAATGGGCAAAAGAAAATCATGGAAAATCAGCTGTTCCTAAGTGGAATTTTCATAAGATACTGATAAATAAGGAAGGCAAGATTGAGGATACATTTGCATCGTTTACAAAACCAATGTCGAACAAAATAATTAAAAAGATTGAACAAATTTTATAGTTTCAAAGTCAAACTATCATATGCAGGTATAACATACTTAGGTAAAATTTTTTTTAAGTAATTATAATCCAACTCTGGCGAAAGATTTGTTAAAATTGCCTTTTTAGGTTTAAGTTCATTAATCATTTCAAGACTTGTTCCTAAATTGAAATGTGAAGGATGTTTATCTATCCACAGACAATCTAAAACCAAATATTCTAAATTTCTGAAAAACTTAAAGTCTTTCTTATAAATTTCACTAACATCACTTATATATGCCAATTTCTTATCTATAATATAGCAAACACTTTCAACCTTTCCATGTTTTACTTTTATTGGCTTTATAAATCTTTTAATTTTACCATCCATTATAAACATTTTTTTATGTAAAGATTTTAGCTTTAATATAGCTGGATATTGTTTATTAGACTTTTTAAAACAATAATTAAATGTATTTAATAAATATTTTTTTGTTTCACTATTGGCATAAACATCAATAGGATTTTTATTTCTTAAAAAAAAAACTCTAAGATCATTAATCCCATGAGTTTGATCAGCATGCATATGAGAATAAAAAACTTTATTAATGGTTTTAATATTATTCTGAATTAATTGATTTCTTAAGTCTGGTGAACTGTCTATCAAAATCGTTTGATTTTTAGTTTTGATTAAAGCTGAACATCTTGTTCTGTAATTTTTTATATTTTTAGGGTTACATTTTCCAAAGTAGCCATCTGGTCTTGGAACCCCCATTGAGCTGCCACAACCTAAGATTATAAATTTCATTAAAATTAATTGAATAAATTGTGAAAATTAGTTGTTGTAGCAGTAACTAATTCTTTATTAGAAATATTCTTAATATTGGCAAGTTTCTCTGCGGTATATTTAACATATGATGGTTCATTTTTTTTACCTCTTAATGGTTCTGGTGCTAAAAAGGGACTATCTGTTTCAATGAGTAATTTTTCCAAAGGAATAAATTTAAAAGTTTCTTGTAACTCCGAAGAATTTTTAAATGTAATGATACCACTTGCTGAAAAAAAGGTATTAAAATTAAGTAATTTTTTAGCAAATTCTTTTGATCCTGTGAAACAATGCATTAATATTTTAAGATTAAAATTTTTATATTTGTTAAATATTTCTAGTGTTTCTCTTTCAGCATTTCTTGAGTGAACAATTAATGGAATTTCTAATTCTATAGAAGCTTTAATATGTTCTTCCATACTGGATATTTGATCATTTTTGTCGCTATGATTATAATAAAAATCTAAACCAGTTTCACCAATTCCAATTATTTTTTTATTATTTCTAATTTCTTTTACGATTAAACTGGATGAAACCTTATTATCTTTGGTTTCGTGAGGATGAATACCATAAGTACCAAATATCATTTTATCAAATTTGACTATTTCCTTTATCCTTTTAAAACTATCAAGTGTCGTACAAATGGTAAGTATTTTATTTATACCAGCGTTTTTAGATCTCTTAATAACTTCTTCTAAATTACTTAAAAGTGGTTCATGATCTAAATGACAATGTGAATCAATCATTTTTTTTTTCGATTTTGTTAAAAAGAATATCAATTTTATTAATTGAAGCATTTTCTTTAAGATGTCTATTATTTTCGATGTTTGAAAATTGAATATCTACTTCTTTAATATTAAAAATCTTTAGAGCTTTCAAACTTGAATAAGGTATAATTGGGTAAAGCATAAAACTAATTTTTCTTATAACCTCTAAAGTTGTATATACTATTGTATTAAGTCTAGATAAATCATCTTTTTTTTTCCAGGGTTCTTGATCATTAAAATATTTATTTGCTTCAAATAACCTATCAACAATAAAATTAATATAGAAATTAATATCTTGATTATCTATTTTATTCCGAATAAGTTCCAGATTTAATTTAAAATTATTTAAAATCTTTAAATCATCTTCTTCAAATTTAATATTACCGGGGACCTTTCCGTTACAATTTTTAAATGCAAAGGTTGTAACCCTTTGACACAAATTTCCAAAATTATTTGCTAGGTCACTATTTATACAGTCCTCCAATCTATCTTGAGAAATATTTCCATCATTACCGAAAGACACCTCTTTTATTAGATAATATCTTAGAGGATCTAATCCATACTGATTTATTATTTCTATTGGATCTAATATATTTCCTTTGGATTTAGACATTTTTTCTTCACCTGAAAGTATCCAACCGTGACCATAAATTTTTTTTGGAAGTGGTAATTTTGCAGCCAATAAAAAAGCTGGCCAATATACAGCATGGAATCTTATTATGTCTTTGCCGATTAAATGTAAGGACGCGGGCCAAAACTGTTTAAAAAGTTTATTTTCAGTATCAGGGTAATTCAATGCACTTATATAATTTGTTAAAGCATCTAGCCAAACATAAATAACATGATCTTTATTATTTGGTACTTGTACTCCCCAAGAAAAACTTTTTCTACTTATCGATAAATCTTTTAAACCATTTTTGACAAAACTAATAACTTCATTTTTCCTTGATATAGGAGAAATAAAATCAGGATTACTCTCGTAATAATCGAGCAATGGTTTTTCCCATTTTGATAATCTAAAAAAATAAGACTCCTCGTCCATCCATTCGACAGATGATTTTGACAATATAGATATCTTTTTTCCATCTTTTTCCTCAATTTCTTCATTTGTGTAAAAGGCTTCATCAGATACTGAATACCATCCAGAATATTTAGATAAATAAATATCATCGTTTTTAACTAGTTCATTCCAAAGATTTTGAACTGATTTTTTGTGTCTTTCTTCAGTTGTCCTAATAAAATCAGTATTTGTTAAATTAAGAATTTTTGAAAGATCCCTGAAAGTTTGACTTATTTCATCACAAAATTTTAGTGTTTTTAGGCCTTTTTTTTCAGCAGCACGTTGGATTTTTAACCCATGTTCATCAGTACCTGTAAGAAAATTTACTTTGTAACCATCAATTCTTTTAAAACGAGCAAAAAAATCAGCTATAATACTTGAGTATGCGTGACCCATGTGCGGTTTTGCTGAAGGATAATATATGGGCGTTGTTATATAAAAATTTTTATCCATTAAGGATTTCCTCATAAAATTCATTGAATAAAATTTCTTCATCTAGATTATAAATTTTAGTATCAGATATTCTTCTTAAAAAATAACTATATTTATTATCAAAATCTAACGTAAAAGATTTGTGCATTTTTCTAAAATAAGAATCAATTAAATCAAAAAATAAATATTTAATTGAAGGGTTTTTTTTGTAATGATTATCATTAATCATAATTTTAAGAAATTCCTTTAAATTAAGATCAGCTAAATTATAATGATTAATTTCAGCAAATTTAAATAGATTATATATATTACCTGGAGTCGAATAGTAATGGATCAAATCTTCATTAATACAATCATGAAGTTTTCCATTTAATAAATAATTTGCAATAGTTAAGCTTTCGTTATTTGTTAATGAAATTTTATAATTTATACATCTTGATATCAAAGTGGGTAAAATTTTTTTATTATTATTTATCAGTATAAAATAAATATTTTGATTTGGTTCTTCCAAAATCTTTAATAAAGCATTGATAGAATTGATATTTAGAAATTCTATGTTGTCTATCAAAACAAATCTGGGTTTTGTATTAAATGAAGATTTATTAAGATTGCTTATCAATTCTCTAATTTGATTGATATCAATAGATCTTTTATCAGAATTTACATCTATAACTTTTAAATTATCATTAGATTTATTAATAATAGTCTTAAAGGTGTGACTTTCTTTATTTATTTCAAAACTATTTTCATCATATTTAAAATTTTCATCTTTTGACAAAACATAATTAATAAAATGATAAGCTAAAGTTGATTTGCCCTGACCTTTAAGTCCACTTAATAAAATCTTACTAGGAAAATTATTATTTTCATATAATTTAATAAAATCTTTTAAGAATTTATCTAAACCTATAAGCTTAGTTTGATAGATAGGCCCTGATTTAATCATATTAATTTTTGTATTATATCAATTATTACATTTTTATTATGACTTATGCTTAGGTTTGAATTTATAATTGTATATTTTTTCTTATTTTTATTAACTATTTTTAAAAAACCTTTTTGTACATTGTCATAAAAATTACTATTAAATTTATCATATCTATTTAGTGATTTTCTAAGTTTTAACCTTTTTAACATATTTTTTTTGTTAACTATATTTAAGAATGTATAATTAACTGAAAAATTTTTTAATAAAATGTTGTTAACAAAATTAATTAATTTTAAATCTACACCTAAACCGTAATGTTGATAAGCAATAGTAGAGTCAACAAATCTATCTAATAATATAATTTTTTTATTATAATTTTTTTTTAAAATTTCTAGATTTTCACTTCTTGCCGCTAAATAGAGTAATAAATCTGTATTTTTATTAAAATTAGATTTATTATTCAAAATTAATTTTCTTATTTTCTCAGCATTTAAGCTGCCACCTGGTTCTCGTATTTTGATATGATCAATCTTTTTTTTATTTAAATATTTTGAAACATTGGAGATGTGAAAACTTTTGCCACTGCCCTCTATTCCTTCAAAAACTATTACAGGTTTTTTAGACATCGCCCCAGATTAAATAATTCAATGACTTAATTAATCTAGTAAAAATATTAACCTTCTCAACATTTTCTGCAGCTAATAAATTATATTCAGCTATCAACTCTTGATCATATACCAACCTCAGTTTTCCTAATATATCATCCTTTTTTATTGGTGCTTCAACTGGCCCCTCATATTTAAGTGAGACTTTAAGTAATTTCTTTTTAGCTTTTTTAATTGTTTTGTAGATATCCTCGTTTACATAAACATCTACTTGTTTTTCTTTACCTAACCAAACATCTACTTTTTCAATAGTCTTATCTTTTTTATTTATTTCAACTAAATCGTAGTTGGTTAGTCCATAGGTTAAAAGCTTTGAGCTTTCAAGAGATCTTGAATTTTTTGTTTCAAAACCACTTCCAACAGCGATAAGTCTCCGTCCATTTCTTTCTAATGATGAAGCCAAAGAGTATCTTTCGACAGCCAAATAACCAGTCTTAATTCCATCAGCACCTAAATTCTTGTATAGTAAGGGATTTCTATTTCCTTGAGTAATTGGATCCCCCCCTGTTCTATCCCACGTAAATTCTTTAACTGAAAACCATTTATAAAATTCAGGGTGTTCTTTAATCAAATAATTAGACATTTTTAATATATCTCTAACAGTGGAATAGTTATCAGGGTCATTAATGCCAGATGAATTAGCAAAGTTTGTGTTATCCATACCCAATTCAATAGCTTTACTTGTCATCAAAATTGCAAATTCTTCTTCAGTGCCCGCAATTCCTTCTGCTAAAACTATACAAGCATCATTACCTGATGCAATTATTATGCCTTTTAATAAACTTTCAACAGAAACTTCATCACCAACCATTATAAACATAGAGGAATAACCGGATGTTGATAATCTCCACGCTTTTTCAGAAACAATGAATGTTTCATCAAGAGATAAATCACCTGATTTAATCAAATCAAAGGCAATAATGGATGTCATTATTTTTGTCATAGAGGCAGGATAAATAGATCGATCGGGTTCTTTTTCATATAAAATTTCGCCAGAATAGAAATCCTGCAGTATCGCAGTTCTGGCTTTAATTTCTAAATTAGCAGAAGATACACTTAATAAACTTAAATTAATTATTATGAAAAAAAATAATTTTCTAAACATTTTTTAATATTTCTAAATTTTCAAAAAAAAGAGAATCTATTTCTTCAAAAGATTCTCTTAGAGAGTTTATATCATTAAAAGGACCTAATAATACCCTATAATTAGTTTTTGATAGTTCTAAAATTTTTATTTTAGTTAAATTGGTCTCATTTTTGATTTTATCAATCATTAATTTAGCAGTTTTTTTATAGTAAAAGTCGGCAACTTTAATTGAGTAAGAAAATTTATCATTTTCAATTTTCTTAATATCTTGATTTTTTTTGCTATTTAAACTAATTATTTTTATTCCATCAATTGGTGCTTTTTCAGCAACATTTTTTTCTTCATCAAAAATTTTTGATTTTTGAGCAATAAATGTTGAATTTTTTGAAATTAAGATAATTTCTACATAAGGCTCTTTTTTATCTAGCTCTAATGTATCGGCTATCCTATTAGTGATTACTGAGTTATAAAAATTTGAAAAACTTACTTTGTTTGATTTTACCTCAGCTATTAATGATTTGTCATTGTTAGGATTTGTTATTTTAACAAACGATTTTCTTTTTAGATTTTTATGAAATATCTGTAATGATCTTTCATCTAAATCTTTTTTTATGTTTAAATCATCATTATAAATTAAAGCAAAACCCGTATTTTTATATTTTTTTTCATTTTTTAAATCTAAATTAACTAACTTTTTTTTATCATTTAAAGTACAACCAATTAAAAGAAAAAAAATTAAAAAAACTACATTTTTTTTAAATTTCATTTTTAAACCTATCTTTTAAAGTACAAACAGCTAGAGCAAATCTTAATGATCTATTCCATCTTAGAATTATTTCATAATTATCAAAAACTATATAGGCTGGGTTTAAAGTTTCGGCGTTGGGTATAATATCTTTATCAGGAGTAACGATTGCTACATCAAGATTATCATCTAAAAATTCTAAATTAGAAAAATTTTTAATATATTTTTTATAAATTTTTAATTTTTTTTTACTATGAATTTTTTTTGCAGAAATGTTAAGATACCTTTTTGGTATTTTATCATCCAATTCAATTTTATAAAAACAAGGTTCATTAACTTTCCAGCCAATTTTATTTAAATAGTTGGCTGCTGATGGATATGCATCTTCATTATTTTTTAAATCAATATATTTATCTTTATTATGGTCAATAGCATAGTTTGTAATTGTACTTGGCATAAATTGAAAATAACCAAATGCACCTGCCCAAGATCCGTATAATGTAGAGTAGTCTATTTGATTTGTATCAATTAATTTTAATAATAGAATAAGTTCATTAGTAAAAAATTCAGATCTTCTTTGATCAAAACTCAAAGTTGCTAGTGAGGATACTATATCCATTTTTCCCACGTAAGTTCCAAAATTTGTTTCAATGCCCATTAGTGATAATAAAAGCTCTTTTTCAATCTTAAATTCTTTTTCTACACTAAGAATCAATTTCTTATTTTTTTTGTAAAACTTAAGGCCTTTGTCTAATTTTTTATTAGATGATCTTTTTCTAATATAAGTTTTGGTGTCTTCATAGAATTCGGGTTGATATCTATCATACTCTATTACTTTAGGTAAAAATTTCACCCCTGATAGAGTTCTATTAATAGTAGCTTCAGAAATATTATTTTCTAAAGCTATTTTTTTAAAATCAAATTTCCATTTATCAAATTCAGTTAAAGTATCAGAAAAACAATAAGTATAATTTGAGATTAATAGTATTAAGGTTATTTTAATTAGTTTCATATAAATCTTTCAAGTATATGATTACAGCAATCCATATAAAAATAAAACTTACAAATTTAGGCAATGAAAAATCTTCGTTATAATAGAAAAATCCTAATAAAAATTGCAGTGTAGGTGTTATATAAAAAATCATTCCAGTTGGGCCCAACCCACAAATTTCTACCCCACGCACGTAAAGGAATAGAGGTATTACCGTCATTGGGCCAGCAAATAAAATTAATAATGATAAAGTGGGGCTGGAAAATGAGAAGTCATTTAGTCCACTCTTAATAACAAAATAAAAAGCAAATAATACAAATGGTAAAATAAATAAACTTTCAATTAACAAACCTATATCCGTATCCACATTTAATTTTTTTCTAATTAAATTATAAAAACCCCAACTTATACCCACAACAATGCCTACCCAAGGTAAAGATTTAAAATTAAATAAAATTAAGATTATTATAGATATCGTGACAAGAATTATTGAAAAAATTCTTTTTTTATTAAGACTTTCTTTAAAAAAGATATACCCTAAAAAAACACTTAAAATTGGCATAATGAAATAACCAAAACTTGCATCAATTATTCTATTTGTAGCAATGGCATATATCCAGACAGACCAATTTATAAAAATTAATAAGCCAGAAAAAAATAAACCAAATAATTTTTTTTTATTTGTAATTACAGAAAAAAAAACTTTCCATTTGGAAAAAAAAAAAGTTGTAATAATTAAAGTTACAGTGGTCCACAAGCATCGATGTATTACTAATTCAACATACCCAATAAATTCCAAGTATTTAAAATATATAACTCCTATAAATCCCCACCAAAATGATCCAAGAGAGGTTAATAAAAGCCCATTTTTAAATTCTTGATTCATAATGTTGATGTATTGGATATTATATATTGTATTAGACCATTTTATAGTTGAATAAAATAATTATAATTATAAAACCTAGCTCACGGAGAGATGGCTGAGCGGTTGAAAGCACCGGTCTTGAAA